>Ga0126342_10017179_pt1 | contig 12540 bp, 13 predicted proteins | sample Cyp1metagenome_FD_92528 | JGI IMG/M metagenome (GOLD analysis project Ga0126342, IMG submission 92528) | Coral microbial communities from Lord Howe Island, Old Settlement Bay, Australia - Cyphastrea 1 metagenome | ecosystem: Host-associated > Invertebrates > Cnidaria > Coral ...
TAACCTATTGATTCGTCTATTCCGTGTTGACGCCAAATGACATCATGTACACTTTACAGTCATTGGATACAACATCATAGATACTCATGCAAAGGTGAGGAGTTGATCGAGTATTTTCTTCTCAGTAAATGTGGATAAATATAAATACGTATAAATACGTATAAATGTATAAATAAATAAATAAAAATAAAAAAATATACATACGTAAAATACTCGATCATTGGCAAGGAATCCTTGATACATGAAAAAACAGCATACTACATGTTCCGCCAGGAATGTTATGTTTTCAAAAATTATTCAGTACATATATAGGAGGGTTCTCCCTGAACTTGGGAGGTAGTGCTACACATCTTTCAAAGAATGCAACATTTAGTGCAAAGGGTTGTTGCATACATTGAGGGGTGGTGCTCTTTATTCAAAGTCATTTTACAACTGTTGTTTGCAAATTTATTGTTCCTTCCTTCATCATCTATAGAGATCATATTGCATGAATTGGTGCCTGTTTAAGATGCACATGTTTTAAAAGAACTACGTATGAATATGTTATAATATGTTTGTATGTCTGAGTGCCAACTGCAGAACGCTTTCATATTCAGCATTCTGTGGATCTCTCATCACCAGATCTGGCCAGGCCTCTGTTTCGTCCGCCGTGGTCACCTACCATGGGCTGATGGTTTCAATACCGGAAAGTCAATGTTGATTCTCATGAAAAATAGACTCAAAATCGAAGTGGGTGCCATTAATTTTGCCATTCAATTTGTATTCTTTAATGTTGCGGCCTGTTTCTTGGACAAACCTGCCCTTTTGGTCAAAATGGTTAGATAATGTTGGGTTTTTGGAGTTCATTGTTCTACTTAGCTCCCTGTGTCGCAGGGATTTTGATCATCGGCTTCTTAGCTGGGTAGGATCTGCGGAAGTCCCCACGGCTCAGCATCGGCCCTCTGCGCCTCCTCACCCTCCTCCGAAATCTCTTTGCTCCTCAGCAATGGGTGAACCACTGGATACATCTTGTATGGCAGGCGCTTCTGTAGGAAACGAATGTAAACGCAACAGCAGCGGCAGCAGCACCGCCAGCACCACCAGGCATTATATTATAGGCATTGTAGGCCGAAAAGCGTACCAACCCGGCAAGGCCGCTCCAGACCTGAAAAGAAGGAAGAAGAAACAACAGGAGAAAAAAAGAACAAAAAAGGAGGAAGAGAAAAAACAACGAGAAAGAAGAAGGAGAAAAGGGACCAAGTATGGGACTAGGTAACTAGGTCTCAACTACGGAAAAAGCGAGCTGCCGCGCTTGTAAAACAACAATGATGCAGATTCAATGCCAGTGTCAAATCACTTGATATATAGATCTATACATATAATTGTATAAGTAAATTTTGTGCAATGTGTGGTGAGCACCTCTCAAAATGTGCCATCAACATGAAGATGCGACTCGAGATCCCAGTAGTAGAAGGCCGTCAAGCGCGAGAGAAAAATGCCCAGAAAAAAACAAAAAACATTTTCTCCAACAGATCCCAGAGGAACTCCCTTGGGGTGAGAAAAACAACCAACTTCCAAGTGGCACAGTGGACTGTATGCATCTCCCCATCTCCCTGCTGACCTTGTTGGTACTTGAGGCAACCCTACACAAACAAACCCTTTGGGAATCATCTGATACGCAACCTGATTGAAATGGTTCCATTCCCATCCTGGTCTGTCACATATTAACCAAAATACTCATTGTGCCGTGTGTTCCGCTTCTATGTAATTTGCTGGATCATGTATGTCGCCTGTGCCGCTTAAAGTTGATGATTCGATGCATAATCTTTATGGCAACTTTATGGGTTCAAAGTCCAAATTCCTGTTGGCTTAAATCGGTTGTCTCGATTTGTTTGATCTCCCGTTTTTTGTTCCCTCAATCTTGGCAGGTTAAATCTATGATTTTGCTGGTTAGTCATCGCATGTCATCTCTGTTGCTCCAGCTTTCATTCTGCATATATCCACCATCTTTGTTGGTCGCCCTAAGCTAACATTAAAAACACATGTGGTAAACCCACCACGAAACGCACATTATTTTCCAACACGGCTTTCCCCATGGGTTTTCCGCATCTTTCGCTATGTCAAATCAAACCAGGTCGACCGCGTAGCGCCGGCGTTGGCGCCGAGGCACGTTTCAGCGTCCTCATCGTCGTCCATGGAGTGGTCATGGCGGAACTCCAGGTGGATGAAATCCGCCAACAAATTCACCTGGCCGGGGCCTGGTGCCATGGGGGATCCTGGGGGATTTGATATAGTCTAACTTATGGGTTCGTAATATGTTTGGAGGCAACATCGAGAAATATAAGAACCAACATTTTTGTTTTTTTACATATTTCGTTTTTTTACATATAGATATATCATGATATATCGATAGTTGGATGGGTTTAACCAACGATCACAAGAACATCACATAAGAACTAAGGCTGTCCTACACAACGTCCTTCCATTGAAAAGCCGCACCGGGCCGCACCGCCGCACCGGGATGACCAAAGTGCGTCACTGTGTCAGAATGTCAGTGCATTCATCATGGACAAAATGACTAGCAAGTATACTTGCCTACCAATGTCGTCACATATTATACAATAATTTAATGACGTCCTTCTTCCTTTAGTCCTTTCTTTCTGTATTTCGATTAACTATTCTATTTGTATTTTTTTGTGTTCTCTTCTTTTAAAATATTTTTCCCTTCTCGTTAAACATATATAGTTCTAACTATTTGCATATATGTGCATCATTATTTACATACATTTCTTCTTGGTAACTATAATCGTTCATTGTGCTATGAACGAGTAGCTCGGGTACAGCACCGCACAAATTGGTTGATGTCGACAAACAATGGATCTGGCCATGTAACCCAAAAATGACCCCTCTGATGATTGAGCTTCATTTTTTTTGGAGGTCAAAAGCTTCATTTGGGTTCCAGTTATATATAGTTATAGAATAGTATTTAAATATTTATGCACATATATATATATATATATACACATAATTATATATATATACATAGGTGGAAAGTGGACAAACTTAGAAATATGGGGCGAACTTTTCATTGCCATGTCTCGTTGATGGTCCTCCGGGCCAAGTCACGAAGTTGTTCATGTCTTCCACGGTGTAGCGAGTCAGGCCCAAAACTGCCACCGCATCATGCAAACCTTGGCGGTCGTTGCACAGAACGCTTCGAGGTTTTCAAGAAACTGGGGGAGATTTGTGGATGAAAATTTGGGGTGCAGTTCCTCTTAATATGTATATATATATATAATATAAGTGAATATACGGTGATAATTCATTCTAGGGGTTATGTCACAACGTATGGGCGCTATTACCATGGTCATAGCGTTATACCCACCAATAAATCAAACTGCAGCGCCAAGTTGGCTGCAGGAATTATGCGCATCTTGAATCAAACAGGTTGTTAAATCCTCAATCTAGGGGATTTTCAGATATGCTGTGGTTGCTTAACATAGGGCCCATTTACAAATGAGAAAAGTTATGGTTCAGTCATTAAAGATGTTTTCTTTTCCCAGTTCGCTACTATATATAAATTACCAGAGGGTAGGCCGGCAATACCTTAAAATGTGTGTTGAAGATATCCCTCTGAATCCTAAGTGATGTGCCACCTCCTGGATCAGTAATTAAAGTATCATCAATTTCACCTATGAACAGGGATCCCGACATCGCAGATTATTCCGCTGAGGTAAACCTAATCACACAGCATTTCCAATTTCAATTCGGATCTTTGAAATTGTGAATGCCCTTAGAAACCGGTTTTTGTGTTTCTAATGACCCCTATTTGTTTTGTTTACCTACCTTTTTTCATATCATTGCAGTCTTTCAAAATTAACAAATTATGAATAGTGATCAGCAAACACAAGTATCCAAAGATTACCTTGTGTCATGTTGATGAGTCTGACTTCAAAACATCATTGCCACTGCAATTATGTTACCACAGCCATTGAAGCAACTTGACATGTAAAATCTAACATTTCAATATTTGGCAAATCACAACTCTATATTTGTGGGGATTACTGTGCTCAAAATGTTGTGTTATACACAAATATATTTTATATACACATGTTAAGCCCCCCAAAAAAATAGAATAGTCACATCACGTCACATCCCACAATCATGGCGATAAATTCAGTTCTATATGTTTTGGGGGTTCCGTATGTATATATATATATAGATAGATTATATATATAAATCATATATATATATATAATATATATGCCCTCCGGTTATTTAACATAGCCATGGAAAATCACAATTTCTAATAGGTAAACCATCTATAGATGGACCAACAATACCATGGCTATGTTAGTCACAACCAGAGAGTATATCTCATTAATATCCAATTGAATCACCATAGAATCCAATTAAATCACCATAAAATCCCATTAAATCACTATAAAATCACATAAAACACTATAAAATCCCATTAAATCACTATAAAATCCAATGAAATCACTATAAAATCCCATTAAATCACTATAAGATCCCATTAAATCACCATAAAATCCCACTAAATCACTATACCAGAGGGTATATCCTTTTGTATCCCATCTCACTTGCCCCGTTTCGGGTTTTCGGTCTCCGCCAGGTGGCTTTTGCCCGTCACCAGCCGTGATGCTGACAGGGCTCCTCTGAAAAAGCATGAAGCCACCAAGGTCACCAAGAGACGGGTCAAAATGGGGATACACAAGGATATATCCAAGCAAAACAATGGGACTTAATGGGACTTATAAAATAAACAATATGATATCAATATATATATATATATATATCAATGATATCTGGGTGTGACTGAAATTGGTGTGTACCACCAAAAACGGCAACTTTGATAAGAAACATGATAATACAGATAATGCACAATTAATTTTGCAGGTACCATATCTTCAAATAAAGCTATATACAATTATTGCAACTTGTTGGGTTTAAGATATTCTGCCATATCATATTTTATATCATGGGGATTTACCTCTGGTTTGCCAAAGTTTGCGCTTTTGAATCCCAGGAGCTCTTGCCAATGTCCGGTCCTCCCAGCCTTTGAGGTACTCTAAGCACACAACAAACATCACAAAGTGTCATGGGTTGGACTATGTTGGACTGCGACTGCTCTGAAAACATCCACGGTAGTCAATTCCACTGGTCGTCAGCATTTCTCAAAATATGCAAATGCAAACGTCACAGATTCATATAAAATCACCAAATGTCATGCTGAATGAAGTGAAACAGTCGGTGAAACATAAGTGGGTTTTATAACCGTGGTTGTAGGGGTTATATCCCAACTTTTGGAGGTTGATACCAAAGCTATCAGCAAAACCCATTATACAATAACTCCAAGAGCACCAGTAAGTTCCAGCACAACCGCAAGCTATCCCCAGTCCTAGCCGTAACCGCAAGCGGTGCTTCCTTGAGTCAATTGCTGGAGGGCAACGGCAAGTGCTTGGTGTGTGGCCCGTTTGTGGCCCGTTGGCTCGCAGAAACTATCAACATCGCAACGGTGCAAGGCCCAATTGCAAATTGCAAACATAGAATCTTTGAAAGGTGTCAACTACCGTTCAATTTCAATTGACATATTGAATATACTTATTAATAGCATGAGGTCATATTAAAATTATATAATACGGAATCATGATAACATACATATATATATACTTCAATATGAAATAATAAATATGTGTATATATATATATACATGATTTTCTACATGCATTGCATTACACTACGCTACAAACAAACAACATAGAAACAACCACGCAAGCATGTTTAAACATAATAGCTACATGAGCTCCAAGCGGCACTTTCTGCGTCTCCGCCTCGCTCTTCCCGGCCAAACCGCTCTTCATGACCTGCGAGGCGTCTCCGTGGTCCAAGCCTGCGTTGAAAGGGTTGAATCACCGGTGTTGGGACGTCTTTGAACGGTATAATGATAAGCCAAGCCACCCAACATAGGGGATTTGATGGTGACTTAATGAGAATTTCACAGAGAGTTAATGGGAATGCACGGGAAGTTAAAGGGAATTCGATAAGGGTCAAACATGGATTAATGGATTAAATTGTGATTTAACGATTATTTACAGTAATGGTTTTAATGTGTGTTGTTTCAATGGACTTTGGCTATGTGTTGGTGGAACAAAGGCCAAAATTGATGTTGGTGTCTCTGAACTGGACAAACGGGTATAAAGAACCACCATGCAGAAACCCAAATGGAGGTATCTCCACATACAAAAAATTAGCGGAGCAAAAAAGGTTGCAAACATGTGTGGCAGAATCAGGATGGTAATAGTAGCCGATCCTAGCACACAATAGCAGGACCAATCTTTGATGCCCCTCCGTGGGGAAAACGCGGCCGACGTTTTCACCATTTATCTACAATACTAACACACTATGACCAAAATCAGCATTTTATGAACCATTTTATGGGTTGTATAAAATGCAACAAAATGGTAGGTATCAAAAAAGTATTTATTATGTAAGCCTATATTAAATGAAGCATTAACTTGTACTATACTAAATTGCATTGTATTTGGGGATATGCTATGATATGATACTATATCAAATATAATATATATATGTGTGTGCGTATTGAATTTTAAAAACCGTTATATTATATTCCCCAAAAATAAATATGTGATCTATTATGTAAAAAATATATTGTTTTTAATTCCACTATACTAAAAAAAATGTTACCAACACTTAAAAAATATATTATATATATAATATACTTGAAAACAAAAAACTATATATTATAAATTAAATTAAACTATGCTTAATATTGACAAAATAAAACACAAATAGACTATTGTTTGTCATATGTCATTCAACCATAACTATTTTATATTAGATATTTGTTTGCTTTTTAATTATATCATATTAAATAAAATATATGTATATAAATGACATTTTGTTCAATCATATTATATGATATGATATGATATTTTTGTTTTAAAAATATAACGATCACAAAATGGGATTCCCCGATAAAAGAGTCTATAGTCTGTGACTTTGCCTTGTATCTTGAACGTGACACATTCAAACCTTCAATTCTTGGCTTGGCTGAGCACAAACATTAGAAACTACTTGGAGTTACATGATCATGAGATCCAAACTCAAGCCTCTCCATTGCCGCTCTCTGCCTTGTCAATTGCCTGCACTTCCAAGTAATTTTGTCCAAATGATCCCATCGTCCCTCTGTTCAGGACGACCAAAAGATCCGTTATACACTGGACTGTTGGCACTACGGCCAAACATCAGTATAAAGCAACTTTTTTTGAGTCTCATGAGTCAATCATCATTGTCTGCGTCCACTGCGCAATTACCTCCGTTAACCCCCACGTTCTGGAGCGGCGTTGCGGCATCACCATCACCACGGTTGTGGGGGGGCCTTGTAGCATCGTCACCGTCGTCCACGGCGCCGACATAGGATGACGAGTATAGACATAGAATATTGATATCATATTATATTATATTACATTATATATATCATATTATATTATATTATATTTTACTATAATATTGCATTACATATCATATTATATTGATCTTATGCCCAGCGATGTCCAGTCATGTCCAGCTTGGACACTCGAGTTGGGGAAGAAACTGCACCAGGTTGGCAACATGAAAGTACTCAACCCGTGCTGCTGCTCGCGGATTCGATCCCAAAGCCCATTTTTTTTGGAATGAAAGGATGAAATCATCAACCATTCTCCCGTGGTAATTACATCATTTCTGCGGTCAAAGGCCGGTGTGTTGTTAGTTCCTCATTCATCCTCATTCCATCTTATCAGTGCAACCACAACCTATATGAAAGGACCTTGGCTTTGGATGGTCTTCGGCTCTTTGACTATTGGTTGGCTGCTCCAGTTATCTCTATGAAATCGGGAGGTGACACCTCATTCTTCTTGGTTGATTCATTGATACCTCTAATCAACAAGGGTGCACTGGTGAAAAGAGTCACAATGTGGAGTCATGTGGCAAGATTATTTATGGTCGTTCAAACCTCCGTTGGCACGAGATCCTACTCATTAATTCTTGGGGTAACCGCTGGGCTCCGTTGTTCCCCATGAAAGAGATGTTTTTTGTCATCCCTGGCGCCATGTTGCTTCCCCAAGGCTCACGACCGGCCAGCGTCACTGAAACGGGACGGCAATGCAAGCACATATTACATAGAAAACATGACAAGAACGAATTGACAAACCATGCCCATGTGTCTAATGGGCACATGTATATTTATACAATAAATACATATAATTATATTTATAAAGGTGATACCAACACAAATCATTGCAAAAAATACACAAACCACACATATCTATTCCAGGGTCCTATGCGTACTAGTTACTAGTTACTAGTAACAAACCGCCCAAAAACCGCAACCCCCGTTGCCTGACTCCACGCTCTCTATGGATGGGGAAAGATGCCCCTTCGGCCTTTCCGACTGGGAACCTGCACCGGCAGCGAAAGATGGGAAACATCAGACATACACATTCCTAGACCCTGCACTGAGCTGCAAAACAAATGATTTATACACCAAAATCTTACTATTTTTACATTTTTTGTGGGGATGCTCAAAAATCTTTGTCATCCCTTATTGCTGCCTGATCAAAAGGGATTCCCATATAATATCAAAAATATTGGCTGGTATTATAATACCATATAATCATCAACCATCAAAGGGTTTTGAACAATGCATAACAATGCTCAATTCTATCTTCTCTTTGAGGGCCGGAGCAATACTATCAGTTTTGGTGGATTTCCCCGATGCTCATCCTGGCTGGACCGGACCGCAGTGATTTCAATCAAAAACATTACACTTTTCAATCATGTTCATGTCCAGAAATGGTCAATGAATTGCGGTGAGCCGCAAAAGAGAACGCTGTTTCCAGTCACTGGCAGTTGAATTTCCCTATGTTGCTTGTTTTGTTTTTCGTCTCTCTCTGTCTCTTCCTCTTTCTGGTTCCAAGGGGCATTTTTTAAAACCCTAACGATCAACTCATTCCAGGAGCCCCAAAGAAACATCTCCAAATCAGGCCCAGTTGGGGCTCCCCATCGCCCTTTCACCTCTTGAAATGTTAGCTTTGATCACGAAGTTGGTCGCGTCCACCCTGAGGGCAAAGATGGGTCAGTTTCCAGCATTTCTTTCCGGATTTGGCCAAAAGAATCCGGGAATTCACTCGAAGAATGGGGAAGCGGCACAATGAACCTACCTGCAAGTTGTTGTTTTCGGCTTGATTTTTGCCTCTCCCAGTGGGTAAAGCATTTAGATTGGGATGAGCCGCCCCTGGGAATAGCCAAAGTTGGGGAAAACTCGCTGCCACAAATTCAACGGAGATAACCCACGAAAAAAACACGGGTATCATATCTGTAAAATATGAACATATAAACACCTTATGCCTATACATGCGTACAGAAAACCAAGATACATTCCACACGTATTCTGTCTGGTAACTTAATATAGCTATGGAACATCACCATAGCTTACTTGGTAAATGAACAAACTGAATTGACCGTCGCTTCCATGTAAACATCTATAAATTACCAAAGTGTAAATCCCAGTATATCATATCCCTGTTGCGAACAAAACGCAACCACCATCAAATCCAAATATTCCAAATCCGCCATAGTTTTCACAATCAAGGGGTCCTGCTTCTTGTTGGTGAAATCATGTGAAATCCTGTACTTTCCATCTTTTCCGTGATCATCCCAGGGCCATCCAAAAACCGCCCAGCGGCTGTGGTATGCTGGAAGCCAACGACAAGGCATGCGACGCTTGCACCATGGTCTGCGACATCTGCGAGATGCTACCTGCTGAAGATCAGGTTTGGCTTGGGATAAACCACAACTCTTTATGAGGATAACACTCGGGTTGTTTTAAGGGAAACTTAGCAGGAAACCATTGTTTTTACCTCCAAATATAGGGGTTTTCTCCGCCAGATTTTCCGTTCAACATCGTTCAACCAATTCTGGGAAATTGGACATATACCCTCCGGTAATTTCATATAGCTGTGGACAATCCACCATGAAAGTAGATGATGTACCTATATAAAATTGTGTTTTGCCATGGCAATGTTTTTTCCCTCTGGTAACTAACAAACATCGGATATATATGACAATGGCAACTGGATGGTGGCACGGACGTGTCTGAATACCCGGGGTATCCTAATGATCACTGATCAAATCAGTGCTAAAATTACATAAAAATACTGCATGTATATATATATATATATATGTACAATGTTCATTAATGTTTCCTATTTGTAAGTGGACATCGGATATAGTTTATGATATATTTATACTATGTGGTGGCATGGGGCAGAGTCAAAACCTACCAATGCGTGGGGAGACTGAACATCCATGTGCTAGCCATTAATTGTCCCCATATATGGGTGTGTCTGAAATTAATTGTGGTTTATCATAATGTCCTCAATGTGATTGACATTTGTCTGATAATTACCATCACATACCATCCAACAAATGCGATGATTTGTATCATAAGATCCCAATCCTTTTCCACAATGATTTGCCCATTATTTGTCCAATGCGATTTTCTCAACGAGTTCCCCGAATGACATGGGCATTTGGTTTCCCCATTGCTCCTGTAGCAATGGAACATCACCTGGATTTGCTTGTTCAACATATATGACATTATATACTGACCAGTCATCAAACATGACTGGCTGGGAAATCAACAAACAGTATAAATGGAGCTTGATAGTTGGGAAAATCATCTAAGTATAAGTGGGGGATGTTCCAGCAAGCCATCTTTGAATAGTGGATGGTGTATAAATCTAAGGACAATCGCTATATGTTGGACTGCCAAAGGAGGAATGAAACAATCACCTTTTTCAAATCCAAGATGAGGAGATCCCAAAGTGATATAGGCACACGACCAGGTCAAAAACAGCTAACAGGTGGTTTCTCATAAAAAACGTTCAATCCCAAACACGCGAGTCATCATGATTCAGTGCCTTTTCCGGATTTCCAGCATTAATCATCCCATTTGCTGGGTCATGTTTTGACCACACAGAGACCCACCTGAAACAGTGAGGGAGAAGGAAGAAAAAAACAAACAGTGGGCGCAATACACCCTTGACATGCTGGGAAATGGGGTCTGCACTAATTGAATCATATTCACCTTTTGGGTTAAAATACCACAGTGTGATGGCCACTTTCAATTTGAGGAGAAGCCCATGGCCAATGATTGCGGTGGTTTGGGGACTTAATACCATGTGGCATCCCTGCAATTGGCCCTCTGAGCAAAAGAAAGAACGTGGGGAGCAGAACGTGTTTCACATAGTTTGATGTGTTTGCACCATCTAAATAAGCCATAGATATAGAGCGTGGATAGGTGCTATATTGGTTGTTGAACATGAGATTCCCAATGATTCCCATGAGGATTCGTCAGAAGCTAGGGCATGACAGAAACACATGGATTCTCATCATGTTTTTCCTACCCATGCCCCTTCTTTGGACAAAGCCATAGCGGATTCCGCCAAGCAGCTTGTTGCGCTGACTGTCCCCTCCTGATGACAGGTATCGTAGGCCTCTCACAGATTTGGCAAATGACTATCCAAACCTGCTGAATTGTGGGAACTGGAAAATATCACGAAGATTTAATAACATATCAAATGCCCGCAAGCAAACAGCTATATACACACATATATATATATATATATATATATGTGTGTGTGTGTATACACAGATGTAAAATCATATCATATCATGTTGTATATATATATATACATATATATATATATATGCTACCCCCCCCTCCTGTACCTACCTTTAGCCTTTGTTGACAATGTGGATTCCACCAGATGAGTGCATTGTTTTGGCAATTGATATTGAAAATGAATATGCCACTGATGATATCATAGAAGTTAACAAGGAATTAAAATAAGCCAATTATGATAAGGGGGGTTTATGCTGGAACTGGCAACAGTTAGATATGTCAGAAAATGGTAGGTAAAGGATATAAGGTAATGTTTGTATGTCCTACTAATAGAGTGCTTCAAGAATTTGAAGGAGACGCACTAACATTAAATAAGTTTTTTGGTAGAAGTTTTGGTGATGTAATGTTAGAACCATTTGATTATTCAGGGTATGATGTAATAGTTTTTCATGAAATTTACTTCAGTTTAAGCACCTACTGGGCAATAAAACAATTTGTAGAAGAGAATAAAAGCAACAAAATAATAGTAGCAACAGGAGACACAAAGCAACTAAAACCCATTCAACCACTAACTAACATTCAAGAGCATGAAGTATATGCTGACCATATCATAAACAATATTTTCAGAAATAGTATATTATTAAAAGAATGTAAGCGACTGAAAACAAGAGAGGATAAAGAAAAACATAAGCAATGTAAAAAACCGATATTCTTGCAAATAAACTACATTTCAAGAAGAAAGTAATTGAAAAATATTTCAGATATACTACTAGTATAAGTGGTTCAAAGCATAACATTGCCTACATAAATGATACCTGTAAGAATGTAGCAAGTGAAATTAGGAAACTAGA
>Ga0126342_10017180_pt1 | contig 12540 bp, 3 predicted proteins | sample Cyp1metagenome_FD_92528 | JGI IMG/M metagenome (GOLD analysis project Ga0126342, IMG submission 92528) | Coral microbial communities from Lord Howe Island, Old Settlement Bay, Australia - Cyphastrea 1 metagenome | ecosystem: Host-associated > Invertebrates > Cnidaria > Coral ...
AAAATATGACGTCGTCAGTTGGGATGATGACATTCCCATATATGATGGAACATATGAAACATAAAAGCTGGTTGGTGGTTTTACCCATCTTGAAAAATATGAAAGTCAATGGGAAGGATGACACTTTTTCACTTTCGCGGTACTGTGCATGGTGCACTCGGTCTTGCAACGCAGTGGATGAAGCGCCTGCAGAGGTGCTGTACAAACGCCTTAGCCATGATAGTCCGGTTGGACCTGGTCACAGGCAACAAAAACCTCTTCTGCATAGCGCTGGAAAATCTCAGGCAGCACATCAGTGACGGAGTGGGACTCAGCGCTCGGAAATGTCCTCTCAACGTAACACCTGATAGCATGCCCAAGCGCCCTATTCATATGGGGCGGGTACACTTTGCCACGCGCGGTTCTAACCTGGCCCTGGGAATCACGACCGATCAACTTCTCATGCGCGTTCCGACCATGGGCGCATCTGCCAGCTCTGCCTGCAGCCAAAACAGTTGCTCTGAAATCCCATAGCCTAACCAAAAGCAAAGTGGTGGGTTTTTTAATCGGTGCGTGAAGCACACACTGATCAAAGGAGACAATGGACACACATTGCAATTGTCGCATCTTCTTGGTGGCTTCGAAAGACCAAATGCTGCACGGCGCTTTGGAAGCACACCACACTGGAAACTGCGGATGCTCGCAAAATCCGCACCCTCCAGTGCGTGCCAACAAAAACAAAATATCCAGAATGAACTGGACCAAACGTGTTCCAATAAGAACCTGTCTCCACTCACGGGCCGAAAGATACGGCAAACCTGTCAAATCCGCAGCCGAGCGTACTGCCCGAGGTCCATCCTCAGAAAGTCTTGCGGATGTAAAAGTCTCACAAGGCGGTCCACCGCCTGCTCCAAAAATACGGCCACAAAGAACCTGGTTACGCCAGAAAGCCAACGATGCATCTGAAGCCAAATCACCAGCTGCCTTCTGAAGGCACATATCCACCGATAATGCGAAGATCTGCAAACCATCAGGAAGGATTTGATGGGACAGAATGTCATGCAAATCATGCCGTCGGCGAAAACCGCTGAAGAAATGTACGAAGACCAAAGTTCTCAAATTCATCCGCATAGTCAGGGCAGGCAACCCATCTCGGAGGAAGAGCCCCGCTCCGTCAAGGGTACCTTGTTCGGACTGAAAGACAAATCCGATGGCATTTTGCTGGCATGGAGAAGGTGATGCCGGTTCAACCGGGTCACTTGCAACCATACGACCCTGCAATTGCATGAACGCTTGCCCAGCAGGCTGAGAGCGAGCAACACAACGCGCATATAGGTCTCTGGCAGCGTCACTGTTAGCAGGCGGCAACAGAGGTCCAAAGGCTCGACAGGCAGGAAGGAGAGCCTTTGTTCGCCACCAACCCTGTTTCTTGAGCTCAGCGGTCACACTGTCATCCAATCGATCCAGTGCCTCCACCTCCGCATCAGCCATAGGCAAGAAACAAGCCTGCAAAATTTCCATACAAGCAGTACTGTGGGTAAGATGCTGACACAACCGCATGCGACAATGATGAATCTTGCAACAAGCCGGGCATGTGTCACCGGAGGCAAAGAATCGGACCAGTCTGCGATATCCATGCACCTGTTGCGAGTGGGTGGCTAATGCCTTTTTTGAAGCAAACCACTTATCACATTGGTCGCATTGCCAACGAGGGTCATCGGTTTCATGGGTATGGACTGGAAGGCCTGTGTCAGCATGAAAACTACGGTCAAAGGCCTTTTGCCACACTGCATATTCAGCCTTAGCTTGACGATAGCGACAACTCTTCCTCAGCGCAGATTTAACCCGTCCTTTCCATGCAAAATCGGTCTGAACTGCAAGCACCCATTGGTCAAGTGGTGCATCTGGTGCAAGCTTCCAGCCAGGCCCATAAAAGGTACAAAACCATGTGAAAGAGTCTACAAGCAGAGCGCCCCATGTGCCGGGAAGATGTCGAGTGTGACAAATGAGGCTCCAGAGGGATCCCGGGCACTGGCGAATGAGCCGTGAGAAATACCTCAAACGTGCAGCATGTAGGCGGTCCTGAGGTGTCTCCAAACCAATCAAGCCTCCTAAGGTCGCCACATCAAACAAACGTGGAGGAAAGCCTTTGGTAGCAGTCTTGGCTAAAGAGCACAAGGGCTGCCGAATAGAATTGGCCCATTTGTCAAGATCTGCGGGCTTGATGGTACTCCACGTGTGGACATTAAACATGTGACGGGAAACAGCCAGGGCACGAAACACTTTTACTTTAGTAGGAGTGGAGACGTACTTTTTGGCAAAGAACTGTCTGGTGAGGGAGCCCCAGGACGACCTAGCTCCATGAGCACGGGTCTGAATTTCTTTGAGCAAACAACCCCCACTTTGGAGCCATGTTCCAAGATGTTTATACGTCTGCACAACTCTTAAGGCAAAGTCAACTCCATGAGCAGTCCATGTGATGGTTTGGTGAGCGGCCATCAATTGTTGCTTGAGTTGTTTGGAGCCACGGCCTTGCACGTGCCACAGCATCTCTGTCTTTCCTGCATCAAAGTTGAGGTGTAACCCTCTGCGCCGAGCTGCCACATGCATTGCAGAGACTACTTGCTGAGCAATGGTCTGCAGTTGGGACAAATCCTCGGCATGGATCGCAACTGCACAGTCATCGACAAATGAAACATCTGCGAACCCCTGAGCTGGGAGGGCACCAGGCGTACTAAAGTCACTGCACTGAGAAGGATCACCAAACCACTCTGCAACCTCAGATTGAAGGACAAGATCTTTCATTTCCGCCAGAATCTGACTCATCGTGAGATTAAAGAGGAGATCCCCAATCGGATCGCCGGGTCGGGTGCCTTTGTGAGTGGCAACAGGCGAGTCAATGCCCTCGACTGTGAAGTAAGTGCCTGACATGGTGTCATGGACGAGTCTTTCAACGTGCTGGGTCACACCCTCAACCGCATTCTCATGAGCTACTGCCTGCAGGATGTCTCCAACCTCAGCGTCGCTGAGCCCAAGCTGATGCATTGCAAACTGAAAAGCATTGGAGGTGTCCTTACAAGACGTGAGGGCTTGCCGCAAAACGGAGTAAAAAGCTGCTTTCATGTCAAAGAAAACAATCGCCGCAGGCTTTTTTAAGTGGCGCGCCCAGCACTGATGCATCTGGAGAAAATGATGCGGCAGGTCAACACCGCATCCCGCTCTGCCTCCGAATTGCATGGAGTGCAATCCTGCCGACCAATTCTGCTCTAAAGGTTTACGCAGGCAGGCATGATATACCTTGGCTGTGAAATCAGAGATAAAGATTGAGCGAAAGGAAGTTGCCTCATGCGGGCTTCCTTTACCCTTATACAAAGGGATCAACTTACCCCCACGCCAAGAGGTTGGCTCATGCACGTGTGCAATGACCTTATTTGTCAGGCAAGAGAGTTGCATGGCAAAGGTGGATCCACCTGCTTTCAGCAAGTCCGGAGGCATGCCGTTGGGTCCACATGCCTTACCCCGACGCAGTTTACGGATGGCCTGCATCAGCTGCCACGGAGAGACAAAGGCTTGAGGGTCGAGCTCAAAATCAACTCTGGAAATGCCTGGCCGACACAGGTCATATAGAGCAGTCCATGACAAAGGGACTCCGGCTTCAACTTCGGCAAATTGCTTAAGCCATACCTGCTGCTGTTGGTGAAAAGACTGCAGATTCGCGCCATTGAGCCCTTTGAGCATAGGCAAAGGACGGGGACCGCCTTGCTTGGCCCGCTTGCGCCCAAGTCGGTCAAGAATGCGGTACAATTGCTTCGCATCTGCAGCTTGATCGGCATGTTGAAGACGAACAAGGAGTTGATCATAGAAATGAGCATGGTCCGAATGGACGGCGGTACGAACAACCGTTTCGACTTGCTTCAATTCTTGCTTGAACTCTGAGTCTGTCATGAGATTCCAAGCTCGTCCAACGTCGAGCAAATGGCGCTTAAAAGCAATCAACTGGACCGTTGCTGCAGTAAGCTGAGGACGTGCACGCTTGCGAGTTTTCTTGCCAAAAAACTGCTGACCTAGTTGCACTACTTGATCTTCAAAGATGCGGCAATGATCGGTCACCTTAACATCCCACGTAGGCAGTGGTAAAGTTCTCAAAGCATCCTGAAACTGAGCAACAGTAATAGGATCCAAGAAAGCCATTTCGTCCCAAATCAACCGCCTCTTGAATGTGTCTGACGGCAGATATGCAGCGAAATTTACTCCCGTCGGGATGTGATCTTCATGGCAAAACGAACCATCATAGGAAACCACAGTGAAGGAGTCCTGCACACAAGGCAAAAGTGACACAGGAACAAGCACGTAGTCCCGCCGGCAGCGAGCCCCGGAAGAGTGGGTCCATGTCCAAGAGTCACCTGAATGCAAGTGTGAAAAGGTGGCTGGAACTGCCAAACTGTGCCTCAGTAGGAAATCCTCAAACAACGTACCCTGTGGGTTAGTAGGTTCGGCATGCGCAAGATCAAAGCAGTGAGTCGCTTGCGAAGCCAACGGTGCATTTGCATCAACACAGACCCAATGGTACGTTGTGGGCGCACAACCATCAAAAATGCGAGAGGTTTCCTGCCACCAGTTCTCAATATCGTCAATGGGACGATGACCGTTACCTTTGGTCTTTCCTAGGCAAGGGACATGTAAAACTGAGACAGTAAATGAGCAAGAAGGATGGTCAGCACGTAATAGTAATCTACGAGGGTCAGCGTGAACAACTGCAAACTTGAAGTCCTGAGCGCAAACATGGGACCCATCCGGAAGAACCACAAAAGGACGAGTACGATGTAACCAAATCTCACAACCGAATCTCGGGGCTGATGAATCTTCAAAGCCAGAAGCGAAAATGAGAAAATGGTCAGTCACATGTCTACCAGGAAGAGTTCTGGCTTCTTGAAGTCCAATGATATGTGCTTGCTCTTGATGCCACAACAGGTCAAGACGAGCAGTTCGTTGTCCTCGTTGCCTGCCAACGTGAACCTGCTGAGTAAGTGAATCAAGTGCCAAAACATTGAGAGAAATGACCTTAAGCTCACATTTGCAGGGGTCTACCGAAGGTTGAATGACTTCGGAGTCACGATTGACCTTGCGTAAGGAGAGTGGAAACTGGCAGACCTGCTGGTCAACAATCGGAGGCAAGACCTGAAACAAGGACTACGGACCACCCTGGAGCCATGACCAGTGCAGGTCACCAGCCGCAGCAACAAGATTGTGTAGAACGTCAACTGCATGCACCACACCCGGCTCGTGATGGAGTGCCCAGCGTGCCATGGCATCGGCAAGATCGTTCCACGGATGCGCCGAATGCCCACGAACTTCGTGGACTGATGCATCTGGAGGCAACCATGCAGCAAGGATAGAAATGAGCTGAGCCAAACGAGGATTGGAGTCAGTGACGCATTGCTGGGCAGCAAGTAGGGCGCTGAGCTGCAAGTCTGGCCGAACCACCGAGCTAACCGGTACCATGCGACAAGCAAGGTCCAATGCAATGGCAAAAGCCGTGAACTCCGCAGAAATGTTGTCAATCCTTTGTGCTCCAATCCAGGCGTCCTGTTCAGCGGACAATTCAACTTTGCCAAAGAGGGTGCCTACAAAATGGCTTGCATGACCATCAGTACGAACCACCACAACACTCCATGCCGCAGACAACTCATTGGTGGACCCATCAACATACAACTCAGCCCAAGATGGACGATCCGGATCAAACGGGGTATCGTCAACCAAGGCCCAATACATGGCAGGGGGAATCGTAAAACCCTCTGGCAAAGGCAAAAGCTGAGGCAGTGGTTGATCAAAAATGCGCGCTCGCCAATCCGGATGTTCAAACATGGAAATGGTAGGCAATGCATCATCAAACTGACGTGCCGATGGTCTGGCGGATGCAACCGGCACAACTGCTTGCAAAGACAGTTTCACAGGCTGACCAGTGCATGGGCGAGGCACTGGCTCTGGCATCGAAAAAGAGGCTTTGAGCAGGTGAGCAAACTGGGTATCTGAAAGTCCAATCCATGAGTCAACGAAATAACTGGGAAAAATTCCAAAACATTCGGCATGGTGCACACCCGGGGGACCTACAGGGGGGACGGGCCCAGCACCCCATGTGAAGGTGCAATCCCCAACTCGGGTACTAGCGCCTAAGCCCTGGTGCTGGTGCAAGGCAAAAGCGAGAGTCATTGGTGTGATGGGTTCAGCCACAACCGCAACACAAGGCTTAATGCGTGGAGGGGCAACAGCAAAATCATGCAGCACGAACACGACAGAAGCAAGATCGGGGATAGGGTTTTGCAACAACATGACATGTGCATCAGACGCATCTCCAAGAGGCAAACCTCGCGGCTGAACGAGCAAAACTTGAAGTTGGGATCCCCTGTCCAAGCACGAAAGCCATGGTTGGGTAAGGGTGTCAAGCCAAGCATCGTCCGAAACATCGAGCACAACCAATGCTGAACCAAGGCAGTCATGTGGTCGCAAATGATCCGAGTACCAAACTGTCACCCTCAAGGGGCCAACGTCTTCACGAGCAGATTTGCCAAGCCATGCATCAAATTCTGGACTAAACAAAACCCTAGAACAGTCCGCATGATCAGAAAGGCGCAAACAGGTGGGGACCTTAACTGAAGTGGACTGCGAACAGGGGACGTCCGAAGGCTTGATGCGACAACAGCCAGGGTCATCACTCGCAGCAAATGGATGCCCGGCACAGGCTTCTTGCACACGCAGGAGTTCAATGCACTCGTGTTGGACGGCTGAAATTTCACTGGCAAGACAGGCATTGGATTGGATCCAACCAGCTTGTGCATCAACCGCACGATCAATAGCTGTGACAACTACCGTGATCAGTGTGGCCAGGTGTTGAAAAAGCCATTGCACATGGCTGGGGTGCCGATCATACGAATCAGTGCCAATGGCAACAGTGGCTGCAGGATCAACGGTACACAGAAATCCATCACCAGATTGTGCATCACGAAGAACGTCTTGCAAAACCGGTTGGTCACCATAAAACGCTGCGCAAGTGTTCAATGGAATGAACGGTGGACAAAACGGAAGGAGTCCACTCTCTTGCAACAGCAGGCCTTTGTCAACGACCGCAGGCAGCTTCAAGGCAACACGAGGAGGATCATATGGATCATCACCGGGCGCAAGTGTGGTGATCAATGATGAAATGAATCCACGATGTTGATGCTGAGCCAGGATAACATGCGCGAGGATGTCCGTGGGGCCACCGAATGGCTGAGGGTCGACTACATATATAAAGACCTCTGCACTGGGGTCGATGAAATCTTGCCACTTAGTCAAGAGGGCATCCCTCCACGAGTCTTGGTCAGGTGGAAGTTGAACTTCACGACCGCGATCAGTGCGAGGAAATCTGTCATGGTCACAATACCATGTTTCAACGTAGAAACGGAACGGTCGAGCAGTGGCAGTGATTAAATACCGTTCCCAAATGACGCGAAGCTCTGGCACCAGTCTGGAAGGGGCATGCTCAATGCAGGGACCAACATCATTAGCAGCCCAACACGCATTCGGATACAAGGAAGCATCCTCAGGCCGAAAGGACATCCTGGCAGGAATATGCGATGAGGACGCTGTGTCGGGAATCGGAAAACCGTCATCATCAACCTGCGCAAAACGGTTACGAAAAGGTGTGACCGTGAAGGAAATTCCAAGGCCTTGTGAAATCTGTTCCAAACGCGAGCGATGAAATTGCATACGACCTGCCCATGCCGTGCAACGACGCTGACGGCACAATTCCTCAATGTTGAGAATGCGCTCAATCACTTCACGGGACAAATGCGTTGGGACAGACTGGGCTCTTCGGTGCGTGAGATCGCCATGGATACCATGAAACAAAACCGAGAACAGAGCGACACGACGTGCAATCTGAATGCCTTGCTCCAAAATCACATGGACAGCTTGCTGACCTGGAATATGGGAGGCAGGTGTCGGGCGCACAATATGGAAATCAAGATCCGTAAACGGCTGCAACATAGGTAACCACGGCATGCACAGCTGCTGAAGCCACTCCCACGGACGGTTGGAAAGACGAATAAACCTACCAACCAAGCATGACGGCGATCTGTCGTGATGTACAAACCAGGTTATGACATGCAAGACAGGACCTTCTTCCGGCAACTCAACATGACTGTGGTCCTCAAACAGAATGCGCAGGTTGAGTTCAAACGCATGCCAATGAGGTGCATTAGGAAACACCGGTGCAGCTTGCGCCGGGGTAGAAGCCTCAAAACTTGGCGGTTGTGCATGGTGAGCATCATCAATACGGTGCTGATGAATAGAGCCTGAGGCATTGCAAACAGCATCACAAAGGCAATCCTGAGGTGGAGGCTCATCATAATCTTCGGCACGCATATTGGATGAGGTATGGGTAGGCAGAAGAGGATAAACCTGTTCAAAGGTGGGCAACTGAGGATCTCCAATCGTTTCAACCAAAGAGACAGCACGGCATGTCTCGGCTTCAGCGACCTGCGGAGGTGGTACATGAATTCGACCATATGTACCATGCGGCAGGAAACGCACTCCAACATGTTGCGACTGCCAAATAGTGTGATCAATCATGACAATGCACGCATGATGACGAAACTCACAATATTGGGCAACCCTGGCAAGCTCAAGCAAACCAAGCCTAGTGGCAACTGAAGGGACACGCAACACTCGACGGTCAAAATGAACAGGCGCAATTGGGTGTGTAGCCGGGCCTTGCTGATGGAACGCAACATCCAACAAAATTAGTTGATCGGCCGATCCAGGTTGAACATCTCCCTGATGCTGCACAATGAAACTGGTTTCATGTTTGGGCTCTCCTATCGGCTTGGCATGAATGCGATGAACGGCAACCAACTCATGGGGTGGGATAGCCATGATCTCCAAAATGTCCTGAAGCAGCATTGAGAATCTCGAAAGACGAACCCAAGCAACAACTGGGACACGATTGAGACGATACAACGTGATGCGACGTCGAGGTGTAACCTCTGACCCTCGACTGGCAGTGACAGCAGGAGTGTGCTGAGTGGAGGCAGCACTGCCTTGGTGCACCTGGTCAGTCATTTCTGCATCAGGTTGATCCGGTTCAGGGGCAGGATCCAAAACTTCTGCTGGCTGCTCAATCGCAGTGGCAACATTGTCCTGCCTTGTGCTAACATAGACCACAAATCCAGCTCCGGGCTGGACAGGAAAATTGCGAGCAAAATCAATGGGCAAAAAGACTTGGTCCTGAAAAATCAAGCAGTCATGCAAATTGCACAAGTCTTGAATATCAGAATCTGTCACCACATCTTGGCCACTGATAGCCGGCGCAAAAGACACTGCAGTGGAATACATGTGAATGGTTGGATGCTGGAAGGTGGGTGAAATCGTAACAAGACATGATTTACGTCCTGACGCAACACCCTGTGCCAAAATCACATCGAAGAGCAGGTGGGTCTCATGCCAATTTCGTGGAGGGGACGGGACTACCAGGTCAATGGAGATTTCCTCTTGGGGAACATGGTCACCAAACCAAGCCTGGAGTAATTGGGCTCTCCACAGGTGTGGAGGTCCTCTCAGTACAGCCTGCCGAGGGTTCAAAGATCGTGGAAACGTAACATGGTGCAGCAACCAAGAACGAACCAAGACACCTTGAACAATGCGGACCGGATTGGCTTGAAATTCAACAGGCAATGAACGAATGATGTCTAAAGCGAACTGTGGAACCTGCAACGGCTGGGAGGCACGGGACATCAAACTGGTGGGGTGTCCTGCCATAGGTGTACCTGATGAAAATCCAGACGAGCCTTCGGAACCTTCTGCTTGCGGACACATGATGGGCTGAGCCTTCAATTGTGCCCTGACCGGCGTAGGTGATGCTCGGATGCGACTCAAATGAGATGACTCCGGGATCAACACGGCCATTACTGACAGCGGATCGCCACGGAGAGCGGCAGCGTCAAGGTGGTAAACACACTCCTGTGCTTGTGCATCTACAAAATTTGAAGCATCTTCGTGCTTCTCAAATCCCTGCGAATTAACTGAGGAATGCAAGCAAAATGGAAAAAGAGGATGGGAAGTGAAAATCTTCGTAAACACATCCAATTCATCAAACCTGGAACACATATCGAAGTGCAAAACTTCACGGCCAGTAAGCGGAGATACTGCAGCCTGCTCTACACAGTCAGATGGATCCAAACCATGAGACCTGGACACAACAAAACCCTCAAAGAGACACTCAACCGGACAACCCAAGTCACGATGATATTGAAACGTCTCAAGGCTACGCGGAACATTGGAGGGATTGTGTGCACTGGACCAAGGCTTGTCTGTCATGCCAAGCACTTCGGCTGGCACTTGCAATTGGGTCATACGAATTGAATCGTCTGCACCTATCAAAACTTCCACCATGGGACTGAAAGTGACAGCGGCTCGACCAACACGCGGAACACTTGGCTTGACACATGGGGCTGTAGGATGGAAAGTGGAACATCCAAACTGTAATGCGAGTTCAGTAGCCCGGTGAGCGGCTTCCCACACGGAGCAGAAATCAACATCACGCACAATGGAATGTTGCCACTGGTGTACAAGACCATCAGGATCAGGCAAAATGCCTACCGACACCGGCCTGTGGACGGCATACTTTGAAGTCATACCAATCCGGCCTAATGAAAATGCGGAGCACCATCGTCCATAGCGGCCACCCCTGATGGGTCCGAGGGAGCCTCGACCCGTTGACGCTTGTGGGCTTTGTGCTCCGCAATCATCATCTCGTTCGCATTTACACTCAGTGTCTGCAAACTCTCTCCCAAGTGCTGCAGACTGTCGTTGATCTTCTTTGCGCTGGAATTCGCAGCTTCCTTGGATTCGCGAGACTCCTCCTCGTCGTCGCTGACGGTGGTAACCTCTGTCTCGTCCTGCTGCTGATCGTTCTGAAGGAGTGACCGTGAAACTGCTAGGTTGGAACGAGCTGTATCCAACGCAGTGCGCGCTGCTGAGACACGTTCGGCCAGCGCTGATTCCTGCTGTTGAAACTGCTGGGAATATGCCTGCCACTTGGCCACTTGCTCGACCAGGAAGGCACGCCAGGACGAATGCAATGCCAACCTTGCGGCATTGGCATGTTGGAGCTCTGTACGAGCTTTTCCCAAAGCATTGACCTGCTTGTGTAACGACTTGATCGCTACTTCCCCTTCCTTGAGTTTCACTTCCTTCATTTCCTTCTGAATGTCGGGATGTAGCCCTTCGGGATGTTTTTCGAGTAGGGCATACATAGACCGCAGCTTGGCTTCGGCGGCATTGACTGCCGCCGTGGCAGCAGTGGCACTTGGGTCGGCCTGCTGGGTGATCGGCGGAATTGGAGGCGGGGGTGCCATCAGCCAAGGTGCTTCCTGATAGGTGGGTAGAACAGCGGGTGGTCCCGACTGCTGCTTGACCTCCGAGTTGTCCTGAGACACCTGGGGCACCAAACCACCTTTCTGCTTTCCCTTGCCCTTGCCCTTGTTTGGCTTTGCTCGATTGGAACTCGAGCGATGCCTGGGGGATTGACGGCGGGGGGATTTGACCCATTGCCCCTGCTCTCTGGGGTCCATCTCCTGCTTCCAGCTCTGGGCTTGCCTCGGGGCTTGCTGGTGCCAGCGCTGCTGTCGATTCTGTCCTGAACCCTGTGCCCTCGGCTGAACTGCATGAGGGGTTCCTGAGGTCCAGTGCTGTGCGCAAATCGGACAGTGGACCGCCCGCTTTGCATTGAGGCTGCCGCACTGGCAACGCCAGGGGAACAACTGATCTTGGTGGGCCATAGCTGTCACAATAGATCGACGAATGGCACTCAAAAACCTGACGTCCTTGGAATGATGTGTAGACAAATGCTGATAAATTCCTGCCAGCTCTCGCGCGTCCAAAGGCTTGATGTTTGCTTTGTGCAAAAACCAGCGATGACGAGCCAAAGCTCTGTGTCTCCGGGCCCTTCGCCTGAAGGTCAAAGAAAAACCCGCCAACCTGACAAACCAATATGAGCAAGGTCAGCTGGAGCATAAAGGAAAATACCAGTGTGTCAATGACCCGGTGTTGTCGCACACCAGAAAAGCGCAAAAGAAATGTGAATTGTATTATAAATGTATTGAATCAGGTGTAAACCCACCTGCAGAGGTGTAAATCCAAAATGAAAGAGCCCGGTTCAAGAAAAATCAATTGAAACCACAGCCAATCACCTGGACAGAAACAAACCGAAAGTCCCCCTTGCTAAAGTCAAGGGCAGAGATCGGTTGGGCCAAACCAGTGTTACGCACACTGCAGAAGCGACACGAAAGGCAACCCAAGTTGGCCAAACAAGGGTGCCCGCGAGCTAAATTGCGACACTCGCTAAGGTTACGGTTCGACCGGGGGGGCGCCCTTGGCACTGTGCCCCAAACAAGGGCGCCCTTTACATGTTTTTCCTTTTTACCATCAGAATAGCTGCTATTTATACTGGTTGGTGGTATACCTACCCCTCTGAAAAATATGACGTCGTCAGTTGGGATGATGACATTCCCATATATGATGGAA
>Ga0126342_10017181_pt1 | contig 12539 bp, 13 predicted proteins | sample Cyp1metagenome_FD_92528 | JGI IMG/M metagenome (GOLD analysis project Ga0126342, IMG submission 92528) | Coral microbial communities from Lord Howe Island, Old Settlement Bay, Australia - Cyphastrea 1 metagenome | ecosystem: Host-associated > Invertebrates > Cnidaria > Coral ...
AATGCCTTTTCCCCTGACTCCCTTCTATTCCAGTCTTTCCCAAAGCATCGTATACTGACAGAAGTTGCTTCTAATCCTTACGACATCTTACGACCATGATGGTCCGACATCGGAACCCCAGTCGATGAGTACATTCTCGCCCACATCCTATACTGACAGAAATTCCTTCTAACCCTTCTGACCATAATGGTCCCACATCGGAGCCCAAAAAATAAACGTAGATGGCTACATTCTCGTCGACACCCTATACCGACACAAGTTCCTCAGAAGCTCCTCAAACAATGCCTTTTCCTCTGGCTCCCTTCCATTCCACTCTCTCCCAAAGCATCCTATACTGACAGAAGTTCCTTCTGACCTTTGCGACCGTAATGGTCCCACATCGGAGCCCAACAAATACAAGTCGACGAGAACAATCTCATCCACATCCTTCCGCAACGTTTCCAAGCAATGCCTTTCCCTCTGACTTCCTTCTATTTTCTATTCCACTCTTTCCCAAGCATCGTAACTGACAGAAACTGTTCCTAATCCTTGCAACCATAATGGTCCCACATCGGTGCCCAACTACTGGCAGAAGTTGCTTCTAACGTTTGTGACCATCAAGCAATGCCTTTTCCTCTGGTTCTCTTCGATTCCAGTCTCTCGATCGCCTCCACAAATGCACCTCCAAGGACGGACCATCAGGCAATGCCTTTTCCTCGTAATGGCCCCGGGCCCAATAAATACAAGTAGATGGCTACAGTCTCGTCAACATCCTGTACTGACAGAAGTTCCTCAGAAGTTCCTCAGGCAATGCCTTTTCTTCTGACTCCCTTCTATTCAGTCTCTCCCAAAGCATCCTATGCTGACAGAAGTTCCTTCTGATCTTTGCGACCGTAATTGTCCCACGGAGCCCAACAAATACAAGTCGACGAGCACAATCTCATCCACATCCTTCCGCAACGTTTCCAAGCAATGCCTTTCCCCCTAACTCTTTTCTATTCCAGTCTTTCCCAAAGCATCGTAACTGGCAGAAATTGTTTCTAATCGTTGCGACCACAATGGTGCCACATCGGAGCCCAACTACCGGCAGAAGTTGCTTCTAATCCTTGTGACCATCAAGCAGTGCCTTTTCCTCTGACTCCCGTCGCTTCCAGTCTCTCTATCGTCTCCCCAATTGCACGTCCGAGGACGGACCATCAAGCAATGCCTTTTCCTCATAATGGTCCCACATCGGAGCCCAACAAATACAAGTCGACAAGAACAAACCCAACTACCGACAGAATCTGCTTAGGCACTCCCTTCGATTCCACTGTTCTAACGCCTCCCCAAACGCACCTCCGACGACAAACCATTTTCCGCGATTTTCCCAACGTTTCACTCCATTTTTCCATGGTTTTAGTAGAAGTTTCCATTGTTTTACTCGATTATTCTATGTTCTTATTCAATTTTTCCGTAGTTTTACTCAATTTTTCTATGGTTTTGCTCAATTTTTTCTAGTTTTTGCTTGTTTTTTCCATTTTTTACCCAATTTTCCCATAGTTTCACTCCATTTTTCCCTGGCTTACTCAATTTTCAGATGGTTTTGGTCGGTTTTTCCATGGTTTTTCCATTTTTTCCTTTTTTTTCCTATTGTTTTTCCATTGTTTTACTCGTTTTCTCCATAATTTCACCCTTCCATTCCGTTCTCCCCAAATGCACCTCGGAGGACGGACCAAGGAGATCGATACCCCACCGACACCCAGTTGCCACTTAGTACACGTAACCCTCAAAAAATTCGAATTGACACCCCTCCCACTGCACCCATTTCCGTGATTTTGTCACCCTCTGGCGCGCTCTACCCCTGGACCCCTATAACTCACTTTGTTCGCAAAAGGAACTTCGCCTAGCCTAGCGGTTGCTTTTCGTGACTAACTGACGTTGGAACATTATGTCGTCCAAAATGATCACCGCACCAGAATCTCAAAAAAAAAACGGCTTACATTTTGCAGAGGACCTCGCGCTTGATAACGACCGTATGCAAACGTTCAACAATGTTTCACTCCAAATGCCCTTTAAAAATCGAGTGGCATCATGTTTCACATAACCCTCATCATAGTGTCACTGACCCACCATGTGCCCTTGTTGCCCCCATGTATGCCGACAAGTCAAGTCTCACATGCGTTCAATGGCCGATTTTTTCCCTTGTTTCGCCCCCTTGCTATCCAGGGTTTCTTTGTCATTTACCCGGGAAACTATCCCACATGCGTTCAAAGGCGCCTTTTATCTCTTGGTTGCGCTCACGTGCCATTGAAATTTTCGCGGCCGAATCCCATACTTGATTTGAAAAACACCCGGGAACGGAGTGGTTTTTTTCTGTTTTCAAACGCATCTTTTCCACCAGACGTCTGGGAAATCCTTTTCCGGGAAACCAGAAAATCCGATGTGAAACAATTCGTCGTATATTATTTTTTTTCATTTTTCGGCTGTGTTCCCCCGGTGTATTTCCCCGGCGCGTTTCCCCGGTGAGTTTCCCTGCTTTGTTGTCCTCCCTCGGTGTCACTCAACACGGATTGTATTGATCCGACCCGTTTTCATTCCGCACCGCTCCGACCCCGCTAAAATTCAGGAGGGTGCAGAAGGAGAGCAAGGCCCCCGCTGTGCAACTCCCAATTTTTTGTTTTTCTCACGTTCCTTTTTGATGCAGTGGGTCCACACCGAGTCCCGCAAAAGCTTTTCGGGGTTGGCGGACAATTTTTATACTGGCCAATCCCCACATGTGCAAAGTCCACAGAGGAGTCACTGCAAAGTCCAAAGTCAAATTGCGCCCTCACCTCCCCGGAGGTCAACTGGGGGTGGGTGCCTCTTCGGGCAGTTGGGCGAGTTGCCCAAGTGGAGGAAGGGCCCCGTCCCCTTGGATTGCCCCATCTGCCGGCAGGCACAACAGGGATGCCGCACGCGCATGCATAGCAGCATGCATGAGGATGGCAGGCCAGCGACTCACCAGTGAAGTGACGGTTGCTTGCCGCAACGGGGACGGCGTTTGCGTTGTGTTGTGCCAGCAGGCGGAGGAACTCAACGGTTTCCATGCTCCAGCGGCCCCCAACCTTTAGTCCCAAGAGGACCAGCCGGCATCGGTTGGAAGCAAACAGTTCTGGGTATATGTTTTCCTTCGTGTGCCGGGCTGTGTGCAATGCTGCGGCCGCGTATTCACCCCCCCTGCGGCGTGGCTGGCCAGCACTGGTCAATGGTGAGACGAGGGTTGTGTCGATTGCAAGTTGGGAACCATGCCAAAGCGGAAGTCCATTCGCGGTGACTTCTATGGTTCGGTCGTCGACCCGCTGGACTGCTGGGATGTTGAAGTTGGCCAGCCGCGCGTGCATTGTGACCCGGGCGCCAGCTTCTCGGCCCCTAGTGTTTCCCGAAAGTCAATACAACTTGCATGAAACCCAAGAGGTGGAATCTTATGGTATGTACACCGCACGTGTTTTGTGAACATAGTTCCAATCTGCTTTAATTCGTATCTCATGAACGTTTTAAACCATGCACCGTGGGATATCCAAATTTGACGCAGGCGTCCGTGAAAATAATAATGGTACCACATGGAATACCAGTTTGGCACCTTCAAACGGCAAAATCAATACTTTACTCGTGCGATACGACATTAAAAAATTACCTTCCGACAAATTAGAACCCAGTTGCGGTGAGAAAATATTTATTTTCATATTAACAAATACATATACACATGTATATTTTTCCCGAGCGCGTCTGAGCACAGGGTTCTTCCAATAGTGGAGGTCTGCAAAACATTTTCTCATCTTCACATCTTCTCATTTTCTCATCTTCACATCTTCTCATCCTCACATCTTCTGATCTTCACATTTTCTCATCTTCACGTCTTCTCATCTTCACATCTTCATGTCTTCTCATCTTCACATATGCTCATCTTCACATCTTCTCATCTTCACATTTTCTCATCCTCACATCTTCTCATTTTCCCATCTTCTCATCCTCATATTTTCTCATCCTCACATCCTCATATCTTCACATCCTCACACCTTCACATTTTCTTATCTTCATATCCTCACATCTTCACATCTGCTCACCTTCACATTTTCTCATCTTCACATCTTCACATTCTCTTTTGCCCTCTTGCACTCTTGCCCTCTTGCTCTCTTGCCTTGCTCTCTCCTTCTTTTCTATGTCTCTCTTTACTGCGCGAAGTGCTGCCAACGCGACGGCACGAAAGGCAACCCTTAACTTACCCACAAAATGAGGTTCGATCGCCAAAAACTGCCCTAAAATTGCGATTTCAAATCGTCTGGCGCAACCCTTTCGCACGAAATGAGGATTGATCGCCACAAACTGCGGTAAAATTGCGATTGCAAGGCGTCCGGCGCAACCCTTTCGCACGAAATGAGGTTCGATTGCCAAAAACTCTAAAATTGCAATTTCTGGGTTCCCGTCGCGACTGTGTAAAAGTCTCCGTGTGTAAAAGTTTCTGTGTAAAAACCTCTGTGTGTAAAAGCGTCTGTGTGTAAAAGAGTCTGTGTGTAAAAGTGTCTGTGTATAAAAATGCCTTTGTGTCAAAGCGTCTGCGTTTGTGTGTGCCAGTTTCTGTGTGTAAAAGTTTCTGTGTGTAAACGCGCCTGTGTGTCAAGGTTTCTGTGTGTAAAAGTTTCTGTGTGTAAAAGCGTCTGTGTGTAAAAGTTACTGTGTGTAAAAGTGTCTATGTGTAAACGCGTCTGCGTGTAAAAGTCTCTGTGTCTAAAAGCGTTTGTGTTTAAAAGCGTTTGTGTAAAAACGTCTCTGTGTAAAAGTCTCTGTGTGTAAAAGTCTCTGTGTGTAAAAGTGTCTGTGTGTAAAAGCGTCTGTGTGTAAACGTTTCTGTGTGTAAAGCGTCTGTGTGTAAAAAGTTTTGTGTGTAAAAGAGTCTGTGTACAAGTTTCTGTGTAAAAGTGTCTGTGTGTAAAAGCATCTGTGTGTAAAAGTTTCTCTGTGTAAAAGCGTCTGTGTGTGAAAGCCTCTGTGTGTAAAAGCGTTTGTGTCTAAAAACGTTTGTGTGTAAAAGCGTCTCTGTGTAAAAGCGTCTCTGTGTAAAAGTGTGTGTGTGTGTGTAAAAGCGTCTGTGTGTAAAATCGTCTGTGTGTAAAAGCGTCTGTGTGTAAAACTGTCTGTGTGTAAAAGTTTTTGTGTAAAAGTGACTATGTGTAAAAGTGTCTGTGCGTAAAAGCGTCTCTGTGTCAAGGTTTCTGTGTGTAAGAGTTTCTGTGGTAAAAGCGTCTGTGTGTAAAAGTTACTCTGTGTAAAAGTGTCTATGTGTAAACGCGTCTGCGTGTAAAAGTCTCTGTGTCTAAAAGCGTTTGTGTCTAAAAGCATTTGTGTGTAAAAACGTCTCTGTGTAAAAGTCTCTGTGTGTAAAAGTCTTTGTGTGTAAAAGTGTCTGTGTGTAAAAGCGTCTGTGTGTAAGCGTTTCTGTGTGTAAAGCGTCTGTGTATAAAAATGTTTGTGTGTAAAAGTGTCTGTGTACAAGTTTCTGTGTGCAAAAGTGTCTGTGTGTAAAAGCATCTGTGTGTAAAAGTTTCTGTGTGTAAAAGTGTCTGTGTGTCAACGTCTGTGTGTCAAAGCGGTTGTGTGTGACAGTGTTTGTGTGTGAAAGTTTCTGTGTGTGAAAGTTTCTGTGTGTAAAAGAGTCTGTGTGTGAAAGCGTCTGTGTGTAAAAACGTCTGTGTGTAAAAGCGTCTGTGTGTAAAAGCCTCTGCGTGTGTGTGTGGAACAGTCCTTATGTGTAAACAAGTCTGCGTGTAAAAGTTTCTCTATGCTTCTTGCTGTGTGTAAAAGTTGTTTTGATTAAAAGGGGCTGTGTGTAAAAACGTCTGTGTGTACAGTTTTCTTTGTGTAAAAGCGTCTGTGTGAAGAAAGTATACGAAAGATACGATGCAAACTATTGTCTTGTGTTTGTGATTTATTGTCTTGATACTACCCTTCTCGTCTGCCTCTTATACGTCTGTAATATTTGTCTTCGAATATACTGTTTCCATACTAACAACAAAAGACTCTGCTCCTCTACGCTTTCGGGCCATCCGTCGTCTAGTTATTGAGAAAATGATTCGCATACCGTATACCATACGAAATCCGCGCCATGCAAGCAGTTAGGCAGCGCATCAAGCAAGCAGCAACCCCCATACACATTCCACCTGGGCCAGGCCGCCTCACTTCCAAAACCAAAATCCGATATAAATTTTCCCGTTCGGGAAAAAAAAGGAGTACTTTGGTGCTGGCCGGTACCGGATGCCGGTGACTGCTCGAGGCCGGCATGTGACTATCAAATAAAAAAATGTTTGCAAATATGTTCCGGGCAATTTCCATCAAAAATAAGCTTGGGTGGTATCCCCGACAGCTGCAACGTTTTATTTTTACAAATCTTTCTGAAGCGTGCCGCGAAGCCAAGCGCTAGAAACACTTCAGCTGGGTTTCCGTGAGTTAAATGGCCGCAAATCCTGTTGAACCTGCCCTGGCTCTGCACCAAAGCTTCCCAGACCTTTTCCGATTTTTTTTTCCGGAACCCTGTTGAACCTTCTCCGGAACCCTGTTGAACGTGACCTGGCTCTGCACCAAAGCCTCCCCGACCTTCACTAGAACCTTCTCCGGAACCCTGTTGAACCTGACTTGGTTTTGCACCAAAGCCGACCAAAGCCTCCCAAACCTTCTCCGAACCTTCGGAACCTCCTCCGGAACCCTGTTGAATCTGACCCAGCGCCTGCACCAGTGCACACCGGAACTATTCTGGGCTGAAAATTTGTTGGGGAAAAATTTCGCGGAATTGGACGGTGCTTGGCCGGAACACATTTCACAATTTTTTGGTGCTATCGTTTGGCATACTATGCCGGGAAATTGTGTTTCTGAACTGCCCTGGATAGGAAAAAATGATTACGTGTTCGGTTTTTGTCATCATTAAAAATGCGTTGGAAAAACGTACTATTATATAAACAACCGATATATGATGAAATGGTGGCAACTTTAGCTGGTAACATGACACTGTCCAAATATCGCAAGTTTTCCCAGGAGCAAATTTGAAAGAAAAATGATGAAAAGTACCCTTACTTATGAAATGATTGAATCAAAAAAACAAAGAAAAGACCAGCCCACTCACTTCGTACATGTCCATGGTTTGTTTCAAAAATTGTCCTGTTGGCGTGCCAGTAGTTCAATTGATGATGTTGAAAAACTCCGAACGGTGTCACCTTGACAGGGTGGTATTCTCAACATTAATGCGAACAGCCACCAATATCATAAGAAAATTATATATCAATAATTTATCATGATTTAATACTGTATATCATTCGGCGCACGAATACTTCCAAATGTAAATCGGGCCTACTGCAAATCGAGGTTGCCACCGCAACCAAAAAAAAACTATTCGATTGACGACCATTTGTTTAAGATAATATCATATTTTGCATGCCGGTTCGTTGTTTTCCTAAATAAAAATAACAGATTTATAAAATGTTTTCTAATGTTTGTTTTGCTTTCATCCGAACTGTGCCTCCAATGGGCCACGTTTGCAGGCATACGGCATACGGGTTCACCCATCCAACGATTCATTCGTTCATTGTTCGCCTGCTTTCCAGGTTCGTTGGCTTGAGATCGGTATTTTTTGTGCAGCTGGACGCCATCATCGCATTTAAGTCCTGTTTCACTGTCGTTGGTGGGAACCAATTTGGGTTTCAACCTTGAATGTGGCTATGGGCCATGAATAGGCCCACATAGTTTGATATATCAACACATATATCATATACAAATTTCCTCCCTTGTTTTTTTGCCTCGCACACAGGCACATTGAACGTTGGAAGCTACCTGTGCCAAAGGAGCATGAGAAGATGAAATTTCCAAAACAAGTCGTTCCTTGCATGTGTACTTTGGCAAGCAGGTGCTACATTTGTTTATATTTTTTTCATTGGCGTGTTTGGAAAATCCAACGGGTTGCTGGCATGTTGGAATGAAAGGTCTTGGTCTATATTGTATTTTTTGGGTTTTGTTTTCTTCATTTTTTCTCCTATTGTTCTCCTAGTACACGTTCTTGTTTTATGTAAACGGCGTCCACGCTTCCCTTTGCCCATTCCCCCCCTCTTCTCTTTGTGTATGGTAAGTCGTTGCTGTTGAAATGGTTGTCCACGGCTACTAAAGTGATCTATCGCTACTAATGCAACCGACGGCCACGCAAAAGATCTTCTGCGGCCACCAAAACGGTCCACGGTGAATACCTTCTACCAGGTGCTACCAAAATTCTAGACAAAGACGCCTTGCACTTTTTCTTGTCCTTTGGTTCCTTATGGTCTTCTCCGGTCATTTTTCGCTATCCAATCGTTGTGGGTTCATGCCCTAAGCAACCGTTAAAACACTGCATATGTTCACTTTTTAACCGCATAACCGCATAATGTTGTTATGTTCAGCATGTTCGGGTGCTGCGACACCAATCACTTCTACAAGCAAATCTGTTTCACTAACATCCACAAACCAAACTTTACAATGACCAACGTTTACCCACATCAGTCTCGACACAAAGCGATTATTGCACCTACTAAGTCTATATAATTCTTACACATTTTTTTTAGACCACACTGACCACACCTGTTTTTATATCAACTAGTTCGGTCTTGGCACAACACCTGTTTTTATACTAACCAGTTCAAATGCCAGTTCTCACACAAATTAAATTTATCCAACAACCATTCACCAACCAGTTTCTACACCAACGGTTTTTTCCGCCAACCAACTTTGACATCGAACTTAGAACCAACTCAGGTGTTTCAATTGGGACCTCAACTTTTAAACCTACTTCACCCACCCACCTGTCATGACCGGCGGTTTTGCCGCCCGCAATTACAAAAGCCTACATACAGCATGTGAGGTCATATTTCAACCTTGTGTTCACATGGCGCGCCCAAGTTTGCGCTGACCTGTTTGAAAGCAAAAAAAGGAGTTGACCTAACCTGCCTGAACTGTTTCCAAGTTTCTTTTTTTTGACCGTGTTGTCATGGCATCCAACCTTATCTCGAAGACAAGGCTAGTGGCGTCAACAACATCTTGGGCGCAAACATGATTAGGCTAAGGTTACTATGTTCAAGCCGCTTTGTGAAAGGCCACAAGCACCAAGTTCATTTCAAGCCAAGGTCGGAAATTCGGGCAAATACGGACGGCGAGAAAAATTCACTCTGTGCAACTGCAGAATCGGGGACATGCAAGTGTAACGCGTTCAATGTTTGAAAGGTCCCCGGGTCCATTCAATGGATAAATTTGAACATGTTGCCTGCGCCTGACCAACTGTTTGTTTGGCACAAAGAAAACCGAACAACACGTAGACCAGAAATGCAAATGCTGCACAGAACATGAAAACCTATCATCACAAAAACATACCAAAACGTTCTTTGCATCCACCCAATCTACTTGAATTGAGTTGACATAACATGCTCGAACCCTGGTTGGTTGCAATGGACACTTGCAGGTGGGATGGCATGATGTAGCTGCAGAAGGTTCGATAACATCAATTCTGACTTGGTAAGCGGGCGCACTTTTACAATGTGTTTGGAGATTGGAACGATGAAATGGCGCTCTCATCCACTGGTTGCACGTTGCCGTTTCACATTCCACTGGTGTTTCATCTCTGGTACAATTTGATTATTGGAATGTTCAGGCTGCCAGTGTAGTGAGCGGAACAAATCGCATGGTTTGCGGGAGGAAGAGTGGCGTTTGGTCATCACACCGCGCATCAGTTGGACCAGTGTTCACCAATTTCATGAGAGAATCGATGGGTTTGGGCAAGCCGGAAATTGTTGCGCCTACGCTGCTTGAAACTGGACAAAACATTGCAGACGGGTCAGCATGCACCGAGGGAAACGGACAAACCAAAAAACATGCAGAAGTGCAAACACCAACCACCCGTTGATTTTCCGCCAAGAACTGCCAGATGAGTTCAAGGACGGGTTGTGGTTGGGCATACCCCAAAGTGTTGACTAGTGTATTTGGCCTCTTGGCCCCTGTGACGCGTAAGTCATCTGCTAATTGATGTTTTCGTACCGTTTCCAAACTAGTGTTTTCTTGCCGCTCAGGGCGTTTTTACAGTTTGTCAAGTTTTTGAGTAACAATGTCCATTGAAGTTGGCACCTTTTTGTGGATCAATGCCCACTGCGAATGGTTGATGTTTTTTTCAAAAAGCAACTCGTCAGGGCCGGCCCAATGTGAAATTGTGTCCAAGGGAACAGAATTTGTTCAATGGTCCACGATGACAATTCAAAATGTTCCCTCCACACGGCTGTAAAAGGACATTCGCTGGTTCATTCCCTGCACAAAGTTGTTTGCCAGTTTGTATGCTTAGAAAAATGTCACTGAGGTGCTTATCGGAAAAAAAACGCATTGTTTGTGGTTCAAACATATGACCAAAAATTGCGACCGTTTTGATCCGTGGTTGGTGTCATAAATCACATTACCCGCTTAAGTTGATATAAGTTAGTTCATTGATGTTCATTGCAAGTCAAAAAATTGGGTTCACAAGTGGATAGCGCCTCTTGACCATTCAGGTTTGCAGTTTCTGATGATGGTTCCAACAATGTGCCGTTTGAAATTCCAAAACCAAAAATAAGCATGTTCAGCAGCCATTGAGACATTGGGGATAATCATGAATCATCGCATGCCATGGTCCACGCCGAAACCTAAACGTGCAACTGTCGGAGAAATTGCCCCAATTTGTTTTTCCCAGTTGCAATTCACTGGGAGGTTCCAACGGCACGTCTAGAATTTGCAGGTGATGTCAAAACAAAAACACCCAGGTGGATCCATGGTGTCGAACAACATTACCAGCGGCGGGCATTCTCTTAAACTGTTGTTGTGCGACCCGTGCTGGTGACGCAACTAGCCATCAAAAAATGCAGTCCAATCGACTTTCCAGCCAAGAGCATTTGCAAACGCATCTGTTGAGCACAGAATTGAACCCAATCCTCGGCAAAATAACGAGAAACACATTTAGATTTTGAACATGAATACGCATCTGTTTTGTTGCACATGTGTTGAAATTCACAACGCATGCTGAGCAACTGTTTTCGTTCCAGCCAGTTTGCGCTTGGCAGGGTCCAGCAAAATATGGGGCAAACAACAATCACGAGCCATGTCTTCAACGAATCCTGCGAACAACAAGTAATTTTCTGCATTTGCAAGTCATGAAATCATGAGATGAATACAAAATGTGCCAAAATTTGGCAGAGCCTTGCAAATCAGAACCAGCAGCGGTTCGGCACCAATGCACGCTGACAAACATCATACGTAGAAAATCTTCGTAACCTTCAGCGGGGGTGCATGCTAATGTGCTAAGTAAGAACGTTTGTCAACGCAGCGTGCCTGCAACATGTTGCATAATTCGCCCGAGAGCGACAGCAGGAATGATATCCATTGTTCTAAATGCAATTGCAAATCAAAAAACATTGCAAATTCAAACTGATTGTTTGTCTGCCGTTTGTGTCCAATTGATTGCCATTTTTTTGCAAAGTCCCAACTGGTAACATGTTGTTTTTTGTTTGCAATGATGCCAAATTCCAAAAAACATGTCAGAATTTGTTTCATCCAAGTTGTTGATGATGTGATGACCTACAATAATCTACAAAAATACATGCCAACTTTGATGTCAAAACCAAAAGCAAGAAGATGCAAATACCGTTCTTTCAACAATCTTTCATTTTGAGTTGAAAACGGTTACAGGCGGCCCTGCCACGAAAAAACATCCGACTGTTGTCCATGAAATCTGTTTTCAAGAACCACTTTTCACCCCGCCCCAGCAAAAATAATACAGTAACATGTTGTTTTGGAGGAATCGAAATTATAAGTGTGCATGTGTGTGTGGGTGGGTGTACATGTGTGTGTGTGCGTGTGTGCATGTGTGTGCGTACCATCTCAGCACATGTAAAATTTGGTGTTTTCTTTCTTGTGGGTTCGGCATCTTCGTTTTCTCTGCGCTACTTACGCATGGCTTTGCCAACCCTAATGTGGATGGTTCCCCCGCCTCTGGCGAAAAATATTAGTTAATGCATGTTTGCAAATCTTTTTGGAACCGAAAGCGCCTCAAGAATGCACAGTCAATTGAACATGTCGTGAATGACATCAAACTGCTGTGAACTATTGTGTGCACATGGTATGTCAACTGAGTCCAAGGTGAGTAAATAACGTTCACCCCACCTCAGTTAGCAGCTTTGCTGCTTGACTGTCATTGCTCCTCAGGACTCTTGTTAGTCCGTGTTGTCACCTCTATTGGAGCAGGTGTATAGTGAAACTGTTTTGACGCTGTTGCCAATGATGAGAATCCTGTGTCCCATCCTAATGACAAACACGTGTGGCGTCATTGGAAAATTTGGCTTCTCTCACTGTTTGAGTTCCTTCAAAATTCCTGCAGCTCATCTGCTGCTGTGTCAGCTGAGCCCATTGATGGCTGTCCATAGTGTAAATCAGCCCATGCGTCTGGGTCACTGACTTCTCCTTGTTCTGCATTTTGGTATCTCCTCATTCTTTCTGATCTTGTTTCCTCACGCATCGACTCGTCT
>Ga0126342_10017182_pt1 | contig 12538 bp, 10 predicted proteins | sample Cyp1metagenome_FD_92528 | JGI IMG/M metagenome (GOLD analysis project Ga0126342, IMG submission 92528) | Coral microbial communities from Lord Howe Island, Old Settlement Bay, Australia - Cyphastrea 1 metagenome | ecosystem: Host-associated > Invertebrates > Cnidaria > Coral ...
GCCGCAGGCACAGACTTGCCAACACAATCACAGGGCTTGGGCATAGTAAACGTATTCTTGCATGTAAACACTCATGTAACACATGTATGTATGTGCGCTCAAGTACGACGTACAAATGTAAAATCAGACTGCACATATTCAGATAGAGAGAGAGATATATATACATATATATAAATACATACATATATATATATATATATCATAACGTATGAATCAGAGGTATGGAGCAGAGGTATGGAACGGATCCTTCAAGGAGGTATGGAACGGGGGTATGGAACGGGTGTGGTCCCGGAGCTTGTTCCGGACCTCCTATTTTGACTTGCACCCATATTATACTGGTAAATAGTAACCATTGATAACCATTAATCTGGGTAAATTATAATATTTCACTAACCTGAATTAAGGCCATTTGGGGATGATTTTCCTTATTAACCATGATTGCAGCGAGGTCGCAGTGAGGTCGTTTTAATTTACCCAGATTAATCACCATTACAGTAAATATGAACCATTCTTATCCAAGCTCTATCCCAGTGCGCCGAGGGCGCCGCCTTAGCACGTTCCTTCAGGTCCGCTGTAATCGAAGTGCCACGAGCGGATTCCGGCATGTACCTGCTGATGACTGGACACTGCCCCAGGGAGCTAGAAACAAAAAACGCGAAGAAACAGGATTTCACCAGCAAAAACAGATGATTTCATTGGGATTTGATGGGAAATTTGTAGGCTTAGCAAAGTTGGGAACTACATAATTCCGAGGACTCCAGTAGGGTTCATGGAACATATCAAACTAATAGTTGTATAATTTTTGAGGGTAACATGAACCAATAAAAACAACAACGGGTGCATAAGAACGAAAATGCTGGGATGCATGTCTGAATTTAGTGAGATGTTTGGGTTCCTTGGGAGATCCACAGCATAAGTGATGGAAAGTGGTTAGTAACTCACCCAATACCTATATATATATATTATACACCTGTCCATACTCTATCTACTTCAGGACAACTACATACCAAGCCGGCTGGTGAAATCAGCCGGCAACCCAAGTGTTGACGTCAGGTTATGATAACTAGTATTAGTCCAACTATAAATCCATACACCCTCTGGCAAAACTACTGTTGATGGAATAAATCCTGCACCAGTTGATAGGTGGTTTATCCCATTATTTATAGGGTTTCAACCATCCAAGGTGGTGCAGGATTTCTTCCATCAACAGTAGGATAGCGATACATAGCGATTGAACATGACCACTTATGGATATTTATAGTCTATAGTTGCTCTACCTATTGAAGATGCTGATGTTTTTTGATGTTTTTGTGTATGTTTACCAGAGGGTAAATCCTATCAACATCGAGCTCAACATCCCAACAAAATCTGTAGATAAGTCCGCAAAAAGATTGTTGGTTAATGTTGTCTAACCAATAGTCTATTGTTGGTTAATGTTAATGATTGTTGTTATTATTAGGCAGCCAACATTAATCCACATTCTCAACTGTCTCAACCCCCCAAGAGATGTCCCATTGAAAGCTGCCGGGGCACTGCCAGGGTGCTGGAGTCCATTGTTCCAAGTCCTTGTTACAGGGCCTGGAGCCAGCGAGACCGAACTAAAACACATTGGTGGTTTTCCATGGGATATGAATGGCGGCTTAATATCTGAAATAACTAAGCATAATATACTTATAGATATGAATGATATAAATATACTTAGTGGCGTTTAATTATAACCAACCAAATGTAATTCATTTGAATACCATGCCCCCGGTTCACGTTTAATGCAGCAGCCAGAAACCATGGTGGAATGTGATAAAACACAGATATTTGGGACATTTTGGGGGCTGTTTAAAATGAACCGGGGATTGGATAAAAAGAAAAATACAACAATGTGAGGCCCCCAAGATAGCTAAGTTGGTTTATAACTCCAATTTCACTATGGTTTATGGTACTTATAACTATAGTTACTGGGGCTTACAAACTGAACGCTATCTTGGGGGCCTCACATTTGTAGGATTTAACCATCAACAATGGGAGTTGGGGATTATGGCCACATCCTCAAGGAATCTGAGGCTTCATGGAGGATGCATCATGGACACATCCATCCCATTAGGGGCTTCCAAACACAAGTATAATACATGAATCCTTCCAAAGTTGGAAGGAAAACCACCCAGCAAGAATTGGAGAATTTAGTTGGCTATGGGTAAAAGACAGATATCCCCAAAATTGGATGGTTACCAAATATGAACGAGGCTCGGGGCAAGAAAGAAAACGACGCGACAAATCGTTTAAGCAACATGGGGATCGTTTAGTGACAACAAAAACACGACGGCAAAACTTATGACTGGATATAGAAAATGACACACTCCGGCCAAAATGGGATGCTTTGATACTACTCAAAGTTGGAGACATCCCCAACAAGGAATGTACAGTAGGACCTAAAAACCAGCAAGATCTGTAGGCCCTTGACCTGTAGACCGTGGGGTGCACGTCTACTCCGTGTAGCCAGAGAAGATTTGATGATTTGACATTGAATTCACCACTTCCACAAATTCATCATGATCAAATGAATCAAACCAGATCTGATTACCTAGACCGCACTAAAAAAATATGGTGTAAAAGACTACTTTTTTTACATGTGTACCCTCTGGTAAACTAACATAACTATGGAAAATCACCATTTTAAATGGGAAAATCCACTATAAATCACCATTTTCAATAGCTACGTTAAATTACCAGAGGGTACTTGGAGGATCTAAGGTATATTTCTGTAGTTTGTTGAAGCATTGCCAAATGGCCTCCTGGTGAACATCAAGTCCTGGTAACTTCTGACGGATCACCAGTGTAATCCCATTATCCACCATTTTTCATCATGGATAAGTGGATAATCCAAGACATCTATCCCATTTTGACATGTATGATACCATATCATGATAATTGGTTAATCCTATTTTTATCCGTAATTTGGAGGTTTGCAATCCATAACATCATGGATATCATGGATACCATGGATACCATGATCACCAACAGATGGCAGCCCAGGTGACCGGCCTATCATCCGAGGTGTTGAAAGCTTGCAACGGTCCCTGACGACCGCGGGAACGTTGCTCCCAACATGCCAGATACACGATCCGGAAGTGGCTCGAAAATCGTCGAAACAAAGAGATAGCACGACCAATTTCCCACCTTGTCGCTATCCGTTTTTTGATGGGTTGGAGCAACCCTGATGAATACCAAAGATCCTACAGATTTGAGCTGGAATGGGATCATCCAAACCTCCAAAATCACAGCCGGAGCACTGACAAATTGGTTGTGTTTTCAGATCTTCAAGCTGATTCTATTAAGATACTTAGCTTTTGGGTGAAATCCTATGTTGGGCCTTTCTCATGATGTCAGATAATCTATGTGAAAAAATGAAAATGATGTTTCTCTTGGTATCTCCTAAATATGATCAGAAACCATCAAAAAACCATCTGTACAGTTTCAATATCTTTATGTATCTTTTACTCGAGTATATACAGTATATATGCTTATCTTTGTAGTTGTTCATATATTTCACTGGTTGGTGGTATACCAACCCCTCTGAAAAATATGAAAGTCAGTTGGGATGATGACATTCCCAATATATGGAAAGTCATAAAAGCCATGTTCCAGTCACCACCAACCAGATGATGATTATTATTATCCCATTATATTGATTATTATTATCCCATTATATTAATGATATAGTATAATATAGTATAATATAGTCCCATTATTTTTCCTTGCCAACCTTTGGGGTTTCCCCACGCCATACGCCATGGGTTGTTTCAACCCAGCCTCGGTCTCTTGTAAGGCCAGGATCAAGGTGGGATGATGCACCTGGCGTCGCGTTGCCGCAACATCGGTTGAACAGTTTAGATTAGATTGGAATAAGTTTTGTTCATGTACTTGGGTATAAATAGTATACAAACATATGTGCATACATGTATATATGTATATATACATATGTGTATATATATATATGCATAACTATACATATGTGCTAATTATTCTTATGAATTGTTGATAGATGTTGATAGAAAATCACATATTCTGTTTGGCTGAATGGAAACTCCCATGGTAATGTCAGCCTGAAACTGATGAAACTAGTATAAATTACCATAGCATCACATTGTTCTCTATGTGTAGCTTTTTATAGCCATATCTGCAGGATTGTTCAAGAGTGTGGTGGTCTGTTGTAATCCTGTGCTATGGTTGAAATTGCACCAGTTTTTTGTACCTTCATAGTATCAGCAACGGTTAGGAACATGACTGGTTTGTGGTATACCTTCCTCTCTGAAAAATATGAAAGTCAATTGGGATCATTATTATTCCCTGTTCCAAACCACCAACCAGATATATAGACACCTCACTCACATGTCATGGACCTGTGCGTTTTGGGGTGCCACATGGTGTCAACAAAAAACGGAGGTTCATTGTCAGCATGAGGCCCAGGAGTCAAACCCTTGAAGTAAAGTTTGTCTGAAAGTCACAGTGTCTATATATATATTATAGTGTGTATAGACCATAAACCCTGCTCATTGGATAACATGTACTTAGAACCAACGACCAATTGTGGATAGATTCTGTTTCTAGGAGAATTCCAATGTATTTTTTCACCATCCCAAATTGGGGTTTATGAATGTCAACCCCGGATTAATGAACCATGGTTTATGGGGGGTATTCCCCCAATAGTCATGATACTTTTTTATGATTTAAATGGTACCTTCCCAATTCAGCAGCCGTAAACGGGGTGAATATTACTCCAGGGTTAACATTAAAAAAGGTATACCCCCATTGGGTTAACCACATGACTGTCCAGATCTGTCCAAAATGTTTCTCAACATAAACCGGTCACTGCTAAGTTCCCAGCTCCATAGAGTTTCTTCCGCTTCTCTGGGAGAACTTTATCTCGATCGGCGGATTCCTACACTTGGCCCCCCGTGACTATCGAGCTTCAAACGGGACGGCCATGTCGCTTTTTTGATTGGGAGATATGTGATGTATGGGGATGGTACTCACCCGATTTTGTGTCGATTTTAGAATCAAATTTGGAATGTTCATACAGTACCCTCTTGGTAAACTAACATAACTATGGAAAATCACCATTTTTAATGGGTAAATCCACTATAAATCACCATTTTCAATAGCAAACTGTTAGTCATTACCAGAGGGTATGGTATGTTCCTGTAGTTTTATGTGGTGCCCCAAGAAAAAACACTGATTTGGAGAATGATGATCAACCATTGGATTTTGGGGTGCCCTATGGTGCCCTTGATATTGGACTTAAAACCAAAGGTACCGTCCCAAAACAGCATTTTAAACAACAGCCACAACTTGGGGATGTCGCATTGGAAAACCTCAGCAGGAAAGCATTTTGACCTCCCATTCCACATCCAAAAAACGGCCCCTCATCTCTCTGCGGTCCTTGACGCTATCGCCATAGTGTCCTCCAATGTAGTTCAAATGTAAGTCGGAGTCAAAATTGGGTACCCTCATGTACCATGATTTTAGGAAACATCCGTATGAGTCAGGGTTAAAATTTGGTACCCCAAAAAAAGGATGTGCGATCTCCAAAATGGCGAAAATGATAGTTCAGAACTAGGTCATCAGGTACCCCAGTTCTCATCCAGTCGTCATGGATGACCATGACGACTGGGGATCCCATTGTAACCCCGAGCAATGGAGCAGGGGATGATCCGTAATGTGTAAAATCCACCAAAAAAAATAAGATCATAGACCCCAATGGGCTTCCAACCATGGGGTTTTCACATAATTTTCTATGTTTTTAAAGTTTAAGCTAGGATAAGCATCAACACATATTAAAATTATAGGAGAACGTGAAGACCACGTTGCAGGCATTACCAGCCACCGCCAGGATTAGGATCCCCATGAGCGCCTGGTCCAGGGACATTACCAACCTCAGCTATGAAGTCGGAATCCTCCCCGTGTTGGTTAGGGTTGGCATCGTGAAGTTATATGTCCAATACGGGACCCCAAATCATGAACACATCTGATACTAAAAACACGGTTTCGAGGGGCTAGCTAGTACATGCTCTCCTGCACCTAACTGACTTAAAAACATGAAATCGCTACGACTAAGATCTCTAACTGTATCTATCTAATGGTAGGGGAAAGGATGTCCAATCATTCAAGTTCATGATTTGTTTGTGTTGTAAGCATTTGAAACCAAATCAGCTTATCAAAATCCAGGGGACACAAGATGGTGCCACCCCCAGTTAAAAACTGGCTTATTATAGCCCACATTATTATCTATCTATATATATATGTATGTATATACACCTATCTATCTACTATATCCATAATTCGCAATTTGTTTATGGAGTTGTAAACCACCTTAGCCAACCAACCGGAGCAGCAGCTTGTTTTCCTCGGCCTTGTAACTCGCTGCCTTTTTACAGTGATGTTGATGGTGGTTGACCATACCTGGCTTCCCTCCTGCTGATTTAATGGGATTTAATGGGATTTACCCATTGGTAAACTAACATAGCTATTGAAAATGGCCATAGAAATAGTGAGTTTTCCCATGAAAAATGGTGGATCTTTCCATAGCAAACTGTTAAATTACCAAACTCTATAGCCATTCAAGTGTCAGGTGATTGGCTTGTGACTGATGGCATGCCCCATTTGAACATCATCCAACCAAGCGAGGAATACTTATCCTATCAACACATAACTGGTTGGTGGTTTGAACCCCTCTGAAAAATATGAAAGTCAGTTGGGATGATTGTTCCCAACTGAATGGGAAAATATAATCCAAATGTTCCAAACCACCAGCCAGATAGATAATTAGAGCACTTACTATGGAATACATCAACAACCATCTGCTTACGAACACGAACACCCCCACATATATATATATCCCCTACAGCTTCCCAACGGAGCGGATCTCCCAATAAAGAAATCATATTCACCAAATCACACCAAATCCAAGATTATAGTTGATATTCCGATCAACAGCTCCATTTATAGTGGATGTTCTCCTATATATATATATATATATATATTACATATATTATATACATATAATATGTCTCATGATTTTCCCATTGAATACCCATATCTTCAAACACCTCCGCGATTTCCAACAAAAATCACCCAGCCATACGTAGCGCCATACCGCTCCGCCATACGCCATAGCAATCCCCGTATGGCGACCAGGTCACGTTGTAGGAATCGGCGTAGGGATGTTCCACCTCTCTGGACCTCGCCGAGGGTGCATTTTTTGAAGCAACAAACATAGCGAACTGGAAAGATCCACCATGTTTAATGGGAAAATCAACTACATAATAGACATAATATGGCAATTTTCAATAGCAAACTGTTAGTCATTACCAGAGGGTAGCAACAAACATGGCAATTTCACTGGCAATTTATAACTTTATAATGGGTGTTTTAATGGGATTTAAGCAACTAAGGGCCCATATGGGATTCTTAAAATGCGGGATCCCCAGTCACCATGCTACTGGGGTAATCGAATGACTTAGGAAACCTCCATTTGATGATGATCCTTTCACACGATATGAGTGACTTTGTGGGTGAGTCGTCTGGAATTGTTTGTTTGTGAACCCATCCAACTGCAAACATATCCATAAACCCTAGTTGAGACATGAACAAGTACCCCCATCCCTGACATGTTTCCTGCCAAAGTTCTGCGCTACAGTGGCATTACCCGACCTCAAAACCAACCGACCATCATGTATCAATGGATTTGGTAAAACTTCAAATGACTTACTGGTGCTAAATGCAGGGAATTTTCGGGAATGATCCATAATCACTAATAATAATCATCCCATTCCCCCAGTCCCATCCATTCCCTACTAAGCACCAGTAAGTGTGTGTTGGTAAAACCTCCATGATTACATGATATATAACATGATATAACTGGGATATACCGTACCATGATAATCACCCTCTGATGAACCATGATGAAACAATCAATTTGGTTTTGTCTCAAGTGGTTTGCTATCCACCTCATAAAAAACCAGCCTTTGCCATCTCAAACATGGCTGGAAACTCCACCATTGATGGATGGATATAATCTGAAGCTCCATTTAGGGTTTAGGGAATGTCCCGGCCAACCACGTTACCGGAGGATATATCAATATATCATGATTTACCCTCTGGTGAACTAACAGTTTGCAATTGAACATGGCCCAGTCGAAATAGTGGATTTTCCCATTAAAAATGGTGATTTTCCATGGCTATGTTAGTTCACCAGAGGGTATCATATTGAAATGTTGCACCCTAAAAAACCATGGTTGGGACACAAATGGGACTCCGCGCCAGCCCACACGCTCTGTCAGCGAACCGAAGCCCAGACCTTGTGTTCGATGGTGGCTGAAACTGAGTTGGGAATGGGTCAAAATCAACAAAATTAAAGACTCATGGAATATTTATGGGATTTATAAATCTAAATAATATTTATATCTATAATAATATCCCACAATGAACATATTATACTGGTAAATAGTAACCATTGATAACCATTAATCTGGGTCAATTTAAATATGTCACTAACCTGAATAGTTCGGCCCCACCAGGGGATGATTTTTCCTCCAGGCAAAACGGGAGAACAGGGTTCGGTCGTGATGAAATTTACCCAGAACAGATGTACATATAAATTTATTCTATACATGGGATCCTGATGGTTTATGTATATATATATATGATTATATATGTATGTATATATATATATATATTCTATAAATGATTGATATCTATTTCTATAAATTTATACCCAGTGTTTACTCGTTAATAATATACTATAATAACATAATATACATATATAATCAACCAACTACTCAGAATGACGATCGTTTTCCGAACGGGTTTTCCATGTTTTTTCCACGGTTTTCCGTTCGGAATTCCACATCTATGTCAGTTTAATGTGGGGTATATGTATATATATATATATACCATTGTATACCACATTTTGGGATGATGAACATGATGAACATGATGAACATGATGAACATGATGAACATGATGAACATGATGAACATGATGAACATCCCTGAATTGCCTGCTATTTTGGTGCCACAAATCACAAGAGAAGCCAGGTACAGTATTTGACTCATAGCCAGTTAGAACACCTCACAACCAACGATAATGTCAACGGATACAGAAACTGTGCTCCCCGGTTGATTAATTCCCATACCACGATAAATCTGCATTCATCTGCTACTAAGATAGAGCCCCCCCTTTAATTAAACAGCCCAGGTGGTTATTACTTCTGAGTTGACATTACTTCCGATACAATAATCAGATGTCAGATGTAATCAGCTTACCCAGTTGTGAATCATTCCGATGGTGACTTGTGTCACGGGAGTAATATGGTTTTTGTCATTGCCTAAAAATCAGGCCATAGCCCATGGAGCCATATGAGCCATCCCATGAAATAGTGGCTGGTATGTGGTTGGTAAATACCCTCTGGTAATTTAACATAGCTATTGAAAATGACCATTTATAATGGATTTACCCATTGAAAATGGAGATTTTCCATAGTTATGTTAGTTTACCAGAGGGTAACTATTCAGCTATCCCTTTCATTGTGGCATATTTGAATGAAAACATGTTCCAATAAAATCCAATAGTCCCCAAAGGTCACTAGGTGTGGTATAACAGTAATAACCTCGATGATTCATTGCCTCAGCATGGCCATCTGTCTGTCCCGGCTTAAAGCCATTGCTTCGCACCGTTCCTGGTCAACACAACTTCAATTTGTGTGGGTCGCCATGGGAAACCCTAAAATCATCCAAGTCTTTAAGCAAATGGTGATGTTTTATTGGGGAAAAGCAATGGTTTCTGGGATACTCTATTTTGGGGGAAAACACCATCGAGGTTGACCAATGGTTTTGCCGTACATGGCAACGCGACATGGGAAGACCCGGACCATCTTCGTGGGGAAAATGATGATCAATCATGGGATTCTGGGGTGTGTAAGTTGGGGAGATTGACCAACCTACATCATAGATCAAATGGAGCAAGAATACTTGGGCAAACGTTTGATAGCTGGTCGTTTCAGCCCCTAAAAACTTCCTGCGACAGTAAGGAAACACTTGCGACTATGGACCAAACTCTTGCCCCGACGCTTTCCTCGACCCAAGGGTGTGATCTAAGGGACCTGATTGTCATATTCTTTGGGGAAATTCAAGCTGTATGGCATAGCTAAGGCTAGCCCATTTGATTTGGGGCTTCAAGTGCTGAGAGGTCGGATCGGCAAGGGCTCATGGATTGGTCAAGTTTGAGGTATCAACCATCCCATGATTTGTTGGGGATTTAGATACATGGATCATATATGGGTGATGTGCTGATTCGGTGATTTGAACTTTTCCAATGGGAAGTCCACTACTGTACCTGGGGAATCTACAGGGAATATTTATATATGAATATATATATATATCCTACAGTAAACTAACATAGATGTGGAAACTCCTTTAAAATCCACTATTTGATACTATTTGTAGATCATAATCCGAACGGGACACCGTATTTTTACCCCAGGCTCTATGATTGTATCCCAATGATACCCCCATGATACTCCTGGTCATGTTGGCAAAATCATCCCATTTTCAGGTACCACAGCCATCCCACAGTCAGACGAAAGCGGCGTCCTGGGTTTCGGTGGAGGCCTTCTCGATATGTCCTACGACGTCGTAGGCACCTGGTGGTTTCATGGGTGCAGTTGGGGTTGTAAAAAGGGTACAATAGGGTATAATGTGGTTAAAACAATTTCATACACCATCCCCCAGTCATCACCATAAATGGGTGGTATAAACCACCAAAAATGGGGTGGGGGTGGTTTATGGCATTGTTTTAACCACATTATCCATGTATACCATCTGATAATTTAAGGTAGGCATGGAATATAAACCATGTAGAGGATACAAAATGTGATTTTCCATGCCTATGTTAGTTTACTGAAGGGTCATTGGGACGCCATGGCCGTTCCCTGACCACATCTTCAACAAATCAGTCCCCTAAATACTGGCTTGAAACATGGCCATACAGGATGCATCTAGAAAGCCGAATAAAACAAGAAATGGTCTGGGCAAATGAGATTTAATCAACAGCAAACATCAGTAATAAACCCATTGCTGGATGATGGAATGTCACCAAACATTCCCAGATCATATCAATGTCTAATGTTATCCAAATTGGATTTGTCTGAAAATAGGCTCCTTGCCCCCGACCCTGTTTTTTTTTGGACAGGACAAACGATAGTCAAAGCCTGGATGTCGGATGATGTAGTACAAATTTTCATTTACACCTGGGTATGACTTGTGCAAAAACGGTGTCAATGAATCACTAGTACAGTCAGTACTATCCTTTTGAGCAGTGTTCAATAGTACCCTCTATCATGCTATTCATAGTGATTGTTAAGTGAGGATTCCCATAGTGGATGACGATTACCGTAATCTTCAATATGTATAAGTATATAATTATATATGATATGTATTATATAACCCCTTTCAATCATCAATCAACAAGAGATTTGAACAATTTGTTGGTGAAATCCCGTTTGTTCCCATTTTTTGTTGGTGATGTATCCTCGTTCATACCAAGTCATTAAAATTTATCCCATTGTATCTTGCGAGCAGGTTGGATTATATCAAAGCAATTAGTTCCTACCTTTGCGGGCTATTAAAGCCGATGAACGCTGATTGGCGTCTCAGACTGTTCATGCACTCAAAAAAAATTGGGATACCCCTCTGGTAATTTAACATAGCTATGGAAAATCACCATTTTTGATGGGAAAACTCACTATAAATGGCCATTTTCAATAGCTATGTTAGTTTACCAGAGGGTACCCTACGGCAATCAAACATGGCTGGGGAAATCCACGAACTGCACAGAGCAGCTTCGCAGCTGGGAAAATCAGCCAGCCACCGTTTCTTTGCCCGATGGAATTAATGATAGTGTCGACTATGAAAAGTGTTCCTACCAATACATAGTTTAAGATCAATAAAAGTACAATGTACATAATATATATATATACATATGATCCACTCACACCCTCATAGCCTCACTTTTGTTGCTCTGATTGATGGTTTTTCTTCCACCATGGCTTGAAGTAAAATAAACACCATCCAAAAAAGGTAGTTATATGATTATTCCTCCCACTATATCGTGATATATCCCAAACAATTTGACTATGCATCCCATACATACATACATACATACATTACATTACATTACATTACATTACATAACATTACATTACATAACATTACATTACATAACATACCATTACATAACATACCATTACATAACATACCATTACATAACATACCATTACATAACATACAATTACATAACATACAATTACATAACATACAATTACATAACATACAATTACATAACATACAATTACATAACATACAATTACATAACATACATACATAACATACATACATAACATACATACATAACATACATACATAACATACATACATAACATACATACATAACATACATACATAACATACATACATACCATACATACATA
>Ga0126342_10017183_pt1 | contig 12538 bp, 9 predicted proteins | sample Cyp1metagenome_FD_92528 | JGI IMG/M metagenome (GOLD analysis project Ga0126342, IMG submission 92528) | Coral microbial communities from Lord Howe Island, Old Settlement Bay, Australia - Cyphastrea 1 metagenome | ecosystem: Host-associated > Invertebrates > Cnidaria > Coral ...
CATTCAACGTCCACAGCTCCTTTGGAACGACATAGGGGATAGAAAGCTGTGGAGGGGCATTCAATGGATTCGCCGTGGGCCAACTGTTCCCTCCAGATTGAGCTGAAATGCCTATCAAAGTAAGATACCAAAACCCAGGTCTGGAGTACGATGAAAACATGGTATGCGAAGATTTTCTGAATATGGGAATGTTGCCTTTAGAATATTCCCATTTTCTGCTGGTTATACCTGGACAATTTCCAAGAAACATCATTGTTTCATCGAATGAGATTGTCTTAAATCGATTTACTGCGCGATAGTCAAGTCAAAATCAGATTCCAATCAGGTTTAGCCCTAGTGGACATAGCGATATCCATTTTATACAGGATTTTCCCCTATATTTAGCCAAGTTGGTGCAAATACCTATACATATATATAATAACAATAGTGTATGATACGAAAATAACACCGCATAACTCTCCAAACTATATTTAGATGACTATAGTCTATGATACTTAAAACATCTTATAACTCTCCGAAAAACTATATTTAGAAAACTTAGAATCAACAAGACTTAGAACCTATACCCTCTGGTAAACTAACATAGCTATAGAAAATCACCAGTTTCAATGGGAAAATCCACTATAAATGGCCATTTGCAATAGCTATGTTAAATTACCAGAGGGTATTCGTGATGATTTCTCTAGTTTTCTTGTTCACCAACAAACAGAGAACTTCACCAAGGGCCCAACTCTCTGGGGCCAAGGAGCTGATGGAGTGCCGAGTGCCTCTCTTGGGCTCACTGCACGAGGACCAGATCCCGGGCTACAGCTACAACGCCACCGAGGAGCCATGCTTTCAGCACCGACATTGGTTGAACCACCCAAAATCGGTGGTTTTTGATGGTAAATTTGGGATAATTGGTGGTTGAACCACCCAAAATCTCGGGAAAAAAATGGGGTAAATGTATATGATAAACTGGTTGGTGGTTTGGAACATAGCTTTTATTTTTCCATATATTGGGAAGAATATTCACTGACTTTCATATTTTTCAGAGGGGTAGGTCAACCACCAACCAGTAAACTATGTAGACATGATGAGTTCACCAGCGAAAATTTGCGATAGTTCACCATTGGACATGGGGATTCATTTTGGTGCGAAAATGAGGAACTGGCTAAGGCCAACTGGACCAAAACTGATGGATACTTGGTGGCCCATCTGGAATTGGATATTTGTGGCTTCTAGCCCCCTGAAAATAAGTAGGGTACCTACCGGGTCCGTCCAGAGCTGGGGTGACTGCAGATCTGATTCAGAATGATCAAGTTGGATTAATCCTTCGAAGTTGTGTTGAAATCTCCATTCTCCAGATTTGTTTGTGGCTTCAATGGGAAAATTATAACGACCTCACTGTGACCAAACCCTGGAATCACCCCAAAATGGCTCAACATTTCAAGTTGGTGAATTATGATAATTTGCCCAGATCATTCTCCACCATTCCCAGGTGGGTGAACTCCCCCAGCTTTCCCAAAAATGGACCAGACAACGGGACCGCTAGGATTGCCATTTCTGGGCCAGCTATGCGGCCCGCGATCGCCACGTAGAGAGCAGCGGCGTACTGGATTTTATGCGCCTGGCGGCCTATCGGCAGCTGGATTTTCATCGAGATCGGTGGGGGGTTTAGCTGAGGAACATCCGCGACTGGAAAATCATGGAACATCTCCCATTCATACAATGTGGGGCCCCAGTAAACGATAGCTAAGTTGGGGGCCACAGAACTCCAATTTCACTATGGTTTATGGTACGCAAATAACTCTAGTATTCATGGGGCGAATCTAAACCAACAAACATCACTGGGGGGCCCCACATTGCAGAGGATTTTCCCAGCTTTTTGAATTCATCATCCTCCATCCAGTTCGTGGATTTCTGATTTCAGCAACTGGATGGGTGGACAAGTGATTAAGTGACCGATAACCGTCGTGACCGAACCCTGGATCCCCACATGACCGAACCTTTCAGCTGAGTGAATTAGTCTAATTTACCCAGATGGGTATTGGAAAATCCTGAGTTTTTTTGTTACTCGTACAACTGGAAAATAGGATAAAATGACCATAGCCAGCAAAAGATTACAATTATTTGATGAATACCAAAGATTGGCGATGGAAATTGAGCAAAAAACGAGGGTATCATGCCCAATGGATCCAGCCTTACCTTCTTAGGAAGTATTTGGGAGTTAAAATATGGGGATATCAAATGGAAATATATCGGATATTTTTTTTTTGTAAATATATGGGAATATCAATGGATGTATAGATAATAATGGATAATCTGATTCGACATGTGGGATAATATCATTGGAAATATAGGAGAATCATTAGATATATGGAAAATTCATGAAAATTGCCTATAACTTGGGGATTGAATGGGACATTCCTCCATAAATTGGGATTTGAATGGGACAATCATCCCCAAGTTGGGATCTGAATCCAGGAAATTCCAGTCAGTCATCCCCGAACTCAGTTGAGGTTTATAGAATAGCTCGGAAAATCATCTACCCTCTGGTAAACTAACATAACTATGGAAAAACACCATTTTTGATGGGTAAATCCACTATTTCTATGGCCATTTTCAATAGCTTTTTGTATGTTTACCAGGCCGGGTACATTCCTGGCATTCCGGTAGTCGATGTTGACCACATTACCGGAGAATCCCCTGGCCCAAGGCGGCCAAGGTACTGCTTGAGCTGTTGTTACCAGGGATTTTACAGCACCGGTTGGCAGTGATCAGGTCGATTTGGAAGAGATGAGTCGGCCTCTCAAATCTCTCTAAAATGAGCTTATTTGTGCTTAGGGAATGGGGATGCTGGGATGATTTTGCCATAGTTATGGATTGGGTCATTCGCCCATTCCCTACGTTTAGCACTATCAGAGCTGGTTTCACGGTAGAAGTTGCTGTTCGAACTGGTTCTCAGGTGGCAGTGAGACTACTAGAAGTTGGGTGATGGTCAAAGTGCTTTCACAAAGGACTCCCTGATTGGACATATGATCCTTACTTCTTGGGTCCAATTTCAAAACCATCCTGAAACCTTTTCTTTGTGAGTTTCTTAATCCTGAAGATGGAAACCACAGTAGAGTCCACCAAATGTAAATATATGTAAAGTCCATTAAAGTCCATACTTTTCTCTTAAGATTTGATTCTGTCCTGTTTTCAGACAAGTCCACCCCAAAAAAAGATAAATAAACTCCAATGTTTTCAGACATTCCATGAAGTAGTTATATCACCATGTATTACTTATATAACATATATATGTCTAAGTCTATATCCCCATATCAGGTTGGTAAAATCTCCTCATGATCCCCAGCCAAGGTATGCACCCTTTGAGCCACCCCTGTTACCCAACGGCACGGCGCTCTACATCGGAGCCCATCGATCTGGCGAAGACGGACTCGAGTTCCATCGACGCCTGGTCAACCTGGATCCTTTGGGCTTGGGTGACCTTAGGTGCAAGGTGAGGTTCCCCCGAAAAACGAAATCGCAAAAAACCATAGGAAAATCATGATTGAACTTCGATTGAAGCAACAAACATGGGGATTTCATAGGATTTTATAGCTGATCTATGATAGAAATGGGAATTGGATAGGATTTAAATGACAGTGATAGTGATTTCACGGCATTCCATGGGAATATAATAGGTATATCATCTTGGACCTTGGATTTGCTAAGTGGATTTGTTGATTTTTCCCAATGGGAAAGCTACTACTACTGAATGAGAATCCAAAAATGCATTTGTTTCCAGTCCGTAAGCAAATGCAAGTCAGCCTTTGTTGCCGGAAGGGGCCCGCTAGCTGAGTAATGTGTCTTTATTCACTAGGCGGACCGCTTGTTTTATGGTGGATATATCTATAGTTAGATATGATTCTAGAAGAACTTATGAGTTGGGAACATGAAAATAAGCCAGCCAAGTATATAAAGATTATTGAAGACTGTTTCATGGTTTATTGATATTGCTTGCCATAAATGGAGCAGATAGTAACAAGCCGAAAGTTACAGTTTGCAGGGTCAACAGTTAAAGACCTGGAGATGGATGGCTCAAAACAAGGATAACCGGTAGGTATCCGCCCAGTCTTGCGGTAGGTACCCAATTTTCATCCATACTGATATTCATATCCTGCAACTACTTCTTGTTTTCCCTGGGTCGCATGTTTCTGCCAAACGACTCGATTTTGAGGGAATCCATGTTTTTGCTTGGAACACCCTGTTTGTTTGGATGTACAAAAAAAGAGTGTTTTTTCCGAATGATGCTCCAGAGTTCACTGGCAATTTTTGCTTCGTGACTAGCTCACCAGGAAGATTTGCATTACAAATGCACTTGTTTGAGCGTCTTGTCGATGGTGATGGCGGGTTGCTGGAAAGCTATACTTGCGACAACTGGATGACAGGATTCTTTTGCCTGGTTAGTAGCAGAGAGGATGCTGAAAAATACTACCCAGCAAAATCTATGAGTCTTCACCATCTTAGACTTTTGTATGTTTGTGGCAGGTGTCGTCGCCTTTTGTAGCAATGCCCAAAACCAAGAAGGTTCATCCCAATTTAGGAAACAAATCTTGACATGCTCGTTTTTCAATGGTTCCGGGCAACCATCTATGATTGAAAGATATATAAAAGATGTTTCGTATGATTTGACAAGATTAAGGCCTTCAGCTTTCGGAAGGATTGTGCGAGGATGAAGGACACAGAGAATGTTTTAGGGACCCTAAACCAACCATTTGTGACTTCCAAAATGCCCGTAATTAGTAACGATCCACAAGTTGTGGAGCTTTCTGAATGCCAGTTTCACACACTGCTTAGATCAGAAGATCTCGATGAGAAATGGACACGTGAAAACTTGCCAGATTGGAACAATGGCCCATAGATGCAGGGTGCAGGATGGTGCCCCCCAGTGATGTTAGTTGGTTTAAAACCCCCATGAATACTATAATCTGGTTGGTGGTGACCGGAACATTTTTTTATTTTTCCACATATTGGGAATGTCATCAGCCCAGCTGACGAACTCATATTTTTCAGAGGGGTAGGTCAACCACCAACCAGATAATCGTTAAGCCACAGCCATATCTCAACTGAACGCTATCTTCGAATCATCCTGTCGTCACAGCTAGTTGGTGGTACCCCATTGGGGACGATTGGCACGGCGGTCCCATCAAACCAACAAATGACATGTTTTTTCATCGAAGAATATACCTACAAATTATAAGTTCCCAACAAATTATAAGTTCTACAAATTATGTCCCATCATGGTTCTAGAAGAACAATCGGCATCCGTCTTAAATTACCCATATGCTCCATGGTGCTGGTATATTTACCTACAAAACTAGGTGATTTTTAGGGTAAATGTTGGTAAATATTCCATACATGGAGCATTTGGGTTATGGGGTAAACCTCCAAATAAATGACCATCCAATTCATTCTTAATAAGAGGGAAAATCATGGGAAAATGAAGTTTCTTAATAAGACTTAAACTATATAGTATTTTTATGGTAATCGCCCAAATGACAATTTTTAAATATTTTAAGAGGGAAAATGATGATAGACAGTCCAATTTAGGGGTTTCCCCCTAAGCTTTCACACAAAGCCTAATAGGATCTAATAGGTAAATCATCCATAAATGAGCAATTTTAAATAGCTACTGTGGATGGTTGCTAAATCCTGCACCAGTTGGTAGATGGACAAAATTTCATTATAATCCCATATAATAAAACGTGTTTCATAGGAATCCCATTAGTTACCAACTGATGCAAGATGGCTTGACCATCCACATTCGCAAGAATCTGTTAAGGGGAATCATGAATCATCCCCAAATGGCCGTAACTTTTAGCTGAGCGAAACATGATAGCTGGTTGGTGGTTTGGAACATTTGTTATTTTTCCATATATTGGGAATGTCATCATCCCAACTGACGAACTCATATTTTTCAGAGGGGTAGGTCAACCACCAACCAGATAGATTACTCGAAATCTATGAATAAGACATTTTACTATACCCAGATGCTCCATGTATGGTATATTTACCAACATTTACCCTAAAAATCACCCAGTTTTGTAGGTAAATATACCAGCACCATGGAGCATATGGGATAGCTATGCATGATACTCCTGTCCTCCTAGGCCTTCTCCCACCTATTTCGAGACTTTGAGCAGCTCGCTTCGGGGAGTGCCTTTGGCCCTCTGGAGCTGGATGGATTCGGTAGGGAAAAAAACAACAAAAATGGTGTTTAACAGAATTTAACAATCAAAAAAGGTGCTTTGCTTAGTTGAAAAAAAGGGAACTATCATAATTTACCATAATCTATCATGATTTATCATAAATTATAGAGATTTTTCGCCATGAATCGGAGAGGCGTTGTTGAATGTCCAATTTTTCCGTGCCTTGTGCACCGCACTACCGCCGGAGGCTTCATCCTTTCCGTTGTTCGAAAGCCAACTTCGGGATTCCGAACTGGGCGCTACCTGAAGTAAGTTCTCCGTTTATGTGAAGCAAATTTTTGTCCAATTCCCTAACTTTTGGTTGTTAAAAAAGTTGGGACACATCCATACTTATATGTGTTCCTTGGGTTTTGTTTCAACGTAGTTTTTTTGAAGATCCCCATGAAAGCCATGAAGGTTTTGTCAAGTTGAGAAATCCGGCCAGGCTGGCAATTTTCCAGCCACATTTGACACATTTGATGGTACTTGAAGGATCATCCCACGGCGATGGTCGCTGGTTTTTTTAAGCCTAATTGTTGTAGCTATCTCATCTACCCTCTGGTTATTTGTTACATAGCCATGGTTTTTCGATGGCCCTAATCGAAATAGATGGTTTACCGAACTTAAAAAATGGGTGGATTTTCCATGGCTATGTAACAAATAACCAGATGGTATAAATTGCTGAACCAACTAAGGTTATTAATTCTTATTAGCCACTTATTATCCGTATGCGATAATATTTTCATTTAAGGCTCAAAAACTCTCCTGGTTTTTCTAAGTACTTGCTGGTTATCCCATTGATGAATGTCTGAACTAACTATGGTTGCCAACCACTTTCTAAGTCGTGTACTGCTTGGTGGTTTCAAAGATTTTGTTTTTCCATTTCATATATGGGATAATCCTTCCCATTGACTTACTCATATTTTTCAAGATGGTTAAAACCACCAAGCAGATTAATATTTCATTATATCACCATTAAAACCTCCATTTATAGGCACTTTTTCTGATATGAACATGTCATATGTAAATGTCTGAACTAACTATGGTTCTGAACCACTTCTGATCCGAACAAATTGGGTGATCCTGCAGGTAACCGTATAGCAACCCCCCCTTTCAAAGTCGGCTGATACCGCCAAGCATACGTATATATATATATATATATGTATTACAATATAATATAGATTATATACATAAGTATTAATTATATTATATGTATATGTAGAGAAGATATCCTCCTTATTAGATAGATCTAAGTATATTGTACCCCCATTAGTTTAATTATACCCGTAGAGGATTATACACACACATATATATATATATATAGATTACAATTCCAATCCTCCCCATGCCTAGAACCATCTAAGCTGCTTTAAAACAATGCCATATTTCCATGTAAAAAAACCCTCAAAAAACCAACCTTCCAAGTTGTTGTCATCCCCAGGTGCCTGGTTTCATAGAACATCATGTTAAAATGGCCCCATATTTATGGATGGTTTATTTGCTGGAAAATCCATCTATAAATGAATGATTTAGGGATACCCCTATTTCAGAAAACCTCCATGTTGTTATGATTATCATCATCATTATCATTTTCTTTATCACTATCATTATATCCCAATTTTCATTATATTATATCCTCCATTATTTCCCATAATAACCTCATGAGGTGCCATCATTATCACTATGATTATTATTCCTTTATCACTATCATTATTTGAGGTTATCATCACTATCATGATATCCCAATTATCATTACATTATATCCTCCATATTTCCCGGTTATCAAATTCTCCCAATTATATCCTCCAATTATCACTATCATTATCATTATATCCCAATTATCACTATCATTATCATTATATCCCAATTATCACTATCATTATTATCCGCACTGGGATATGATGATCCATTATTAAATAACCTAAATCCCCATACCAGGTGTCATTATTGTAATTATCACTATCATTCCCATAGGATCCATGTATGGAATATTTACCAACATTTACCCCATAAATGACCCAAATGTAGGTAAATATACCATACATGGATCCTATGGGATTATATCCCAGTTATCAGGAAACATCCAATTATCATTATCAAATAACATCAATAATCCTATTCTCATTATAACAGGTGATAATTGGGAGGTTATAATAATGATAATTCCTACTATTACAATATCCTCAAACAAGCCTTCATTATATCCTATCATGTTCATCAAATAAACTCTGGCAATTTAACAGTTCGCTATTGAACATGGTCCATTTAGAGTTGATTTACCTAGTAAGAATGCTGATTTTCCATAGTTATGTGGCTGTTTACCAGAGTGCCCAAATGGTTATTTTATATTTTCCATAGTAAAAATGGTGATGTTCCATAGTTACAATGTGGGCCCCCCCAGTGATGTTAGTTGGTTTATAAACCCCATTAACTATAGTTATAAGTATCATAAACCATAGTGAAATTGGAGTTATGTTCACCAACTTAGCTATCTTGGGGGCCCCACATTGTATGTTAGTGTACCAGACTATTTTTTTGGGGGTTTCAGTTCTCCAAGATCCCAAATTAGCCTTCATGATTATATCCTATCATTTTCATCAACCTCGTTGTCTCCATTATCACAACTGTTATTATTTGCCAGAAGGTAAATCTCCATTATTTATAGTTACAGTATAATCTATTGATTATGATTAACCACTATTAATTAACCACTATGAAAACCATGAGGGACAACCACCATGAACCGCCAAGTTCGCATGGTTATAATCCATTGATTATTATTATTAATCACTATTAACCACTATTAACCATAGGAAAACCACCATTCTGACCCACCAATTTCGCATGGTGATTTTCCCAGGTGCCCGGTTTCACGCTGCACAACTACGGCCTGGGCGCTCAGACGAAGCGCCGCTGGCTGCGGCTGCAGGGCACCGCCTCGCGGGTGGTGGCCTCGGAGGCTTCGGAGGCCTCGGGGAACGTGGCGACTTCACCATGGGGAAAACCTGTGAAAAACATCTGTTTTTGGCAACAAAATCCAGGAATTCCTCATTTTCTACAAGGAATTCTGATAGAGTGCTTGGACTGTATGGAAAACAAATGGAACAATGGGGGATTGAAGCAAGAAAAATATGAGAAACACATGTGGAAACATGATGAAAACTGATGATTTAAGCAAGCGAAAGTGGTGGAAGATGACGATTTGACAACCGCGAAGGTAGGGGAACATGAGATGTTAACTAACAACACTAATTACTGAGATTTACCCTCTGGTAAACAAACATAGCTATTAAAAATGGCCATTTATAGTGGATTTACCCATTGAAAAAGGTGATTTTCCATAGTTATGTTAAAAATTACCGGAAGGTAACTAACAAAAATGATTGAACATGAGGATTTACAGTTGGCAAAGGTGCAAGGTCGTGCTCCAGTTCGGGTTTACGGCGGAGATTCTCCATTCGCATTTTATGGGGACACTCCAACTTACAACTGGGGGTCATGACCCATAGAACTCATATAAGGATAGTTGAATATTACCCTCTGGTTATTTAACATAGCCATGGAAAATCACCATTTTTAATAGGTAAACCCAGGTAAACCATCTATAAATGGGCCATTTTCCATGGCTATGTTAAATAACCAGAGGGGGGTATATACAAACCGTATAACTACAGGTTTATAGTAGCAACAACAAGATACTGTAGTTACTTCCAACAAGATGGAAAAGTAAAAGATAGTAAAACTGGTTGGTGGTTTGGAACTTTTTTTTTATTTATCCACATATTGGGAATGTCATCATCCCAACTGACGAACTCCATCATTTTTCAGAGGGCTAGGTCAACCACCAACCAGATTATGATCTATATTCCAATTAAATCTTGTATCTCAGTATCTCATTGTATATCCCAATGATATCCCCATGATATTCACGTTTTTTGTTTGGTCAAACCCTCATTTTTCCTCCAGTCTGACCCTCAATTTATGTGTGTTCAATCCCTGGCTTTCGTTCGGATTTCCCAAAAATCAAACGTGGCGTGGCAACGGGAGATCCCAGAACGAGTTACGGAGGCGTTTCATGGGAAAGTCATCTATAAATTGGGGGATTTCCAGGCTGCCACGTTTGATGCTAGGGGTATTATGGTTAGCAGAAGGGACCTTAATATCCTTAATCTCTTGCTCTAAATATTGGGAGATTGATCCAAGCCAGCGTGTTTTGCAGGGTATCAATGATTTTTTTGACTATGATTCAAGCCGCACAAATAGGGGTATAAAGCCAACTGAGCCATTATAAACATCATTGTTGATTGGTTAGCACAGGGGATTATACTAATGTCAACCCTGGATTAATAAACCCCGTTTACGGTTGTTTAATTGGGGGGGTACCATATAAAAGTCTTGGATGAAGTGACAACATGGGAGGAGTACCCCCTTTTTTTCAAATAGTCACCATGTTTTTTTGCCAAATCCAGGGTTGACATTAACCATGGCTATTAACTATTATATCATCATTAACCACTACTGTATATTAACCATATTAAACCATTATTATTCACCATTATTAACCATTGGTAAACATTTTGGGGATTACCAAATTACCAAATTACCATGATGCGAATATGCGAATCAACCAGCCAGGGGGTCAAGCAGGGGTCAATTGGATGGGAAAGGATGAGCCATTTTTTCCATGGCTCCAAAAAATCATGGGCCAGGGCCATCTTGTTGGTTAAAAAAACGCCAGATTGGAACAATATGGAACAATGATATACATGCAGGGTAGCTACAGGATGGTGCCCCCCCAGTGATGTTAGTTGGTTTATAACCCCCATTAACTATAAGCTGGTTGGTGGTGACTGGAACATGGCTTTTATGTCTTTCCATAATATATGGGAATAAGAATCCCAACTGACGAACTCATATTTTTCAGAGGGCTAGGTCAACCACCAACCAGTAATGGAATTCTTGAGAGCATATCATGCTTGGCCATCTTGTTGGTTGCAGACAACGTGTTGTCGGACGTTTCGTAACTTCTGTGTATCTGGGGGGTGCCTTATAGAACCACCATAAGGCTGGTATAGGCGGGTTATATCTATAATAATATATATATATATATAATTTATATACATATTTGTAAGCATAGTTGTAGGGCCCCATATCTCAACTTATGGAAATTCGAAATCCCATAGCTATACCCTATACGTAGCTTTAATAACCCCAACTGCAACCCCAACATGCGGAAAAAGTCATTGCAGGAGGATACAGAAGCGGTTCTGATCCGCTCCGCAGCGGAAGCGATCCCAGAGGTGCTGGCGCAAAGTCGCCGAGATCATGTGGAACTGCTTCATGTGAATTGCGAAGGATGCGAGTATGATGCTTTGCTTGGTGGATTGCCCTCTGGTAAACGTTTACACTTTGCGAAGTGGAAAGATCCACCATATTTCTATAAACCAACTATAAATCACCCATATTTTCAACAGCAAAATGTAAACGTTTACCAGAGGCAAAATGTGGATTGCAGAAACGCCAACAGACTGAGGATTTCATAGATTTCACCGCAAAATTGGTAGAGATTTTCCCAAAGATTCTTGGAACACATCTTGCTATCAAACATGAAGGTTTTTTTCATGAAGATGGGGTAGATTTCAGTTTGGAAGCAATGATTCCTGGGTGTTTTTTTAGCTTGGGAATCAGAATTTTTTAGATGAGGGATGCAAGTCAGTGGGACATTTTTTTCTTGACCACGCACCCTTTTTTGTTTTTTTATCAGCGGCTGCCAAGTTCTACAAACTCGAGATAGTCCCAGTCCTTGCGAACTATAGCAGTCAGTTCCACTTAAGTGGGCCTACTATGGCTCTAACTAGTTGGGTTTATTCCAAAGATTAAGGTGGTTATGACCATTTATTCCGCTTGTTATGATGGTTATAACATGTTATAACGGCGCCAAACAGCCAACCAGATGCTCACCATGGCTTCAGCTGGGCCGCAAGGATGTGGTCCAGGGCTTGAGGGATACTGGACATTTGGCGCGCATCTCACAAGTGCAGCTGGGCGGCAATCATGGAGGGACGACCGTAGAAATTGAGGGATGGCAGAGCCACATTGGTTGGAACCATTTTTGGTTGGTGGTGACTGGAACATTTTTTTATTTTCCATTTCATATATGGGAATGTTCCTTCCCATTGACTTTCATATTTTTCAGAGGAGTTGAAACTGCGAATTGCATATTCCCTATTTAGCATTCATGTCATGACTTTGCAATTGTCATTTCAATCAATGGGCATTTCACCATAGCCCTTTTTCCAAGCTCAAAGATCGGTCGGAAGACC
>Ga0126342_10017184_pt1 | contig 12537 bp, 12 predicted proteins | sample Cyp1metagenome_FD_92528 | JGI IMG/M metagenome (GOLD analysis project Ga0126342, IMG submission 92528) | Coral microbial communities from Lord Howe Island, Old Settlement Bay, Australia - Cyphastrea 1 metagenome | ecosystem: Host-associated > Invertebrates > Cnidaria > Coral ...
CCCCTCGTCTATGATGTTGTTTTTAGTGTAATGTCAAAAAGTAGCAACAGCGGGGGCCGGATCAGATGCCCGGCACCTTAAACACATCATGAAAAAAATTCCTCCTCCTCCTCCTCCGCGTCCCTCTCCCTTCTCTGCCTTCCTCTCCTTCCTCCTCCGCTTCCTCCTCATCATCATCAGCCGCCTCGTCATCGTCATTGTCATCGTCCTCGCCATTGTCATCGTCATCATTACTGTAGTGTCTTTGCCGCTATTCATATGATCGATCAATATCTCTCATTGTCACCTTTATTGTTATTTTTCATTTTTGGCCTTTCTCTCCTCGTCATGGTATAGTGATTATGGTGCTGCTAATGCGACTCCTTCTCTCCTGAGATCGGATAACTCCTGATTTGCATAGTTTTTGATAAATTTTACTTCCATAAACCATGCAACCCACAGCACTCTTATGATCTATTATAATATTTTTGGGATTTTTCATATGGACAAACTCATTCCATATGCAGACAGAGATTCCCACAATTGGTTGAATTTTCACATTATAAGAATCATAAGGATTCCGTCTCCAACATTTCAGGTGCCTACCCTTATCCAAACGAAGTAGTTGCAGTGTAAACTCTAAGAAATTGTTCAACTACGCTGAAAGTATTGAAACAAAAGAAAGGAGACCAGATGCCAAAAAGGCACAATGACGGATCCAAATAAGTACTGTATGCCATGCGGACTTTGGCCTATACTCTGTCCTTCACAAAGAATTATGAGGACGAATGCTGGAGACAGACCATGTAAGGCACCTCTAACAGTCCACCCGAGAAGTGCATTCAAGCATCAACAAACACCCACAGAAGCGGCCTCAAGATCCAGAAGTGAATCCACATTTCAAAAGTCTCCCTGAAATCACCGAGTTGTTTTGCATGAGCAGCCTCCTGGTCATTTGTCTATCATGATTTCTTATCAAGATCCAAGGCTGAGAATTGCAACTATTTGCGAAATCCGTCCAAGTATATTTTGAGCCGCAGCAGCAAGAAGGAACTGCATGAAACATTATGCTGGAATGCTGGAATGCTGGAACAACATCATATCAAGGTTGCAAGCAAATGGACGCGAGATTCAATTTATTTGACAGTTGTCAAAAGAGGTTTCTACCATTTTCTAGTTTTTGCTGTGACTTAGGAACGCCTGTGCTAACGGCACAGTCCCAAAGTCTCAGAGCGGAGGTGCCGATTCTTGCCAAGTTGCTGCACTTCTCATCGGGCTAGTTTATTCCGCACATTTGACGCTGTTCCCAACAGCAGGAAGCTGTCGGGTTTCAATCTCCAGAAGCAGGGGCTGGTGTCGCGTTCCTACCTCTGGCATGTATGCGCAGGGTTCTGGGAACTTTGGAACCTGATCTCCCAGTGTCTCCCACTGTGCCTCTTAGCTAGTCTCCCACTGTGTCTCCCACAGTGTCTCCCACTTTGTCTCCTACTGTGTCGCACATCCAGAACCTTGGACCCCGTCCGTCTCTTGCTTGGTCACTTTGTCTCCCCGTTGTCTCCCAGTTTTGTCTCCCACTCTATCTCCCGCCTTGTCGCCCATTTTCTCTCTCTCAATTTGTCTCCCACCCGGTCTCCCACTTTGCGTCTTCAACTATTCCACTAACTCTCTATATCTCTCCCACGATCGTGTTTCCGCTCTCCTTGTTTCCCTCTGTATCTCACAGCAAGTCTCAGGGTGTGCCTCACACTGTGTTTTGGAGACTTTGTCTCCTGAGTGTGTCGCATTAGTCTCCCAGCTTGTGGCCCACTTCGTTTCCCTGGCTTTGTCTCCCAGCTTGTGTCCCACTTTGTCCCCCACCTTGTCTCCCACTATGTTCTCCACTTTGTCTCTCACTATGTCTCCCATTTTGTCGCCCACTTTGTCTCCCACTTTCTCTCCCACTTTGTCGCCCGCTTCGTCTTCTGCTTCGTTTCCCACTGTATCTCCCACTTTGTCTCCTACTTTGTCTCTCACTTGTTTCCCACTGTGTCGCGGCCTACTTTGTCTGTCCTTAATGCTGGGAGTCAACATGTGGCCTTGAGTTTGAAATCTTCACTGCTGTTGGGTTGCAAAGCTGGGTTAATTTGGATTGCTTTGCAGTTTCGGTAGAATTTTGCTGTACATTTACATGGCAGCATATGACATGAGGTTACATTATCGAAGGAAGTTTAGAAGTCAAACTTCCGACAATATGGACAGATGAAAAGCAGAGATGGGAAGAGTCAGAGAGAAGAGAAGAGTAGAAGAGAGAAGAGCAGAAGAAGAGAAAGAGCCAGAAGAAAGAAGATGCAGGTGCGCGAAAAGGTAGGAAAGTCGCGAAACACCTGTGTGTTTTCCAATGATTTGTGGCTCTGGAGTGGAGGGTCGAAAAGTAGGCTCGCTAAAGCGGCGGGCGCGGAGCCATCTAGCCAGATGAGAGCTGAAAAATTGCACGCCGTTGTGGCACGAAGCACATTTCCAAGTCAAAATGTACAAACCACCACATGCTCGGACCACTTTTGGAAGTTGCGATGTCGAAAAAGTGCACGCAGTTTTTGCGCGAAGCAAAGTTCGAAGTCAAAATGTACAAAGCACCTCAGCTTCGGAACACTTTTTGAAGTTGAGATGTCGGAAAAGTGCACACCGTTGTGGCGCGAAGCAGGGTTCCAAGTCAAAATGTACAAAGCACACCATTCTCGGAGCACTTTCTGAAGTTGACATGTCGAAAAAGTGCAGGCCGTTGTGGCCCGAAGCACATTTCCAAGTCAAAATGTTAAAACCACCACATGTTAGGACCACTTTTGGAAGTTGCAATGTTGAAAAAGTGCACACCCTTGTGGCGCGAAGCACATGTCGAAGTCAAAATGTTTAGAGCACGAAGGGTTCGGACCACTTGTAGACGTTCAGATGTCGTTTGCGTGGCAGGCGCAAGGGATTGTGCACCTGTCAAAAGTGAGCAAGACGTGGGGGTTTGTAGCATTTTCAACTACAAACACCACACTACACTCCAACACACTACCCTACAACTACAACTACACCTTCACTATATTCCACTACACGCCACTACACTACACTACACTCCACTACACTACACTACACTACAGTACACTACAGTACACTACACTACACTACACTGAATGACACTGCACTACACCTACAACTACAACTGCAACTGCAACTGCAACTGCGTTACATTACGCTACACTAATGACACTACATTACACTACATCACCCTAACTACAACTACAGCTACAAAAGACTACACTACACTACACTACACCACACCACGCTACGCTACACTACACTACACTACACTACACTACACGACACCACACCGCACCACACCACACTACACTACACTAATTACATTACACTAGACTGCATTACACTACACTACACTACACTACACTACACTACACTACACTACACCCCACTCCACTACACGTCACGTCACCACACTACACTCCACTACACTCCACTACACTACAGTACGCTACATTCAATTACACTACACTACGCTACACCACAGGACACTACACTACACTACATCTACACCTACAAGTACAAGTACAAATACAATTACAACTGCAATACATTACAAAACGCTACGCTACAACTACAGCTACCACTACACCTACACTACACTAATTGCATTACACTACACTACGCTACACTACACCACACTACACTACACTGCACTACACTACACTAATTGCATTACACTACGCCACACTACACCACACCACACCACACCACACCACACCACACCAGACCAGACCAGACCAGACCAGACCACACCACACCACACCACACCACACCACACCACACCACACCACACCACACCACACCACACCACACTCAATTACACTACACTACCCGACCCTACCACACATTGCATTACATTACCTTACATCACATTACATTACATTACATTACACTCATTACAGCGCCACAAATGCAACTGCAACTACACTAATTACACTACACCATAACTACAACTCCACTAGACTACAACTACAAATACAGCTGCACTACACCACACTACATCCAGCAGTTGTGGGTGAGGTGACCGACCAGGTGACCACTGCAACCATTGCAGCCACTCCAAAAAACACAGCTCCAACCACCTTTCGGTCCATCAGTATCAGTGGATTCGCTCTGCCATCCGTGATTCACAACAACCAATCTCTCCTATAGGTTTCCTATTTTTGAAACTTCCGCCACCGCCTTGTGCGGCACTACTGGTATTGCATTACATTGCTCGCATATGTACATCTTTACACAGCCCAATGCATCCATGTGTGCTATGTATGCGTACATTTGTGGTTCAGACTGTCCTTACTTTGGGGCATGTGGGGACCGCTTCGGTAAACCAGGTCTCCAGCCTGCAAGTACTCCGGCTGTCTCCAGTGTAGGTACCAGGGCTAGAGGGATGGAGGGTCATATTACAGGCATATTCATGTCATTCAGTTGCCCCTTCATTTTGGCTCTTGGCACCTCCCAGTCTGGGACATGTGGGCTTTCCAAGACATTTTCCAGGTCAAGGTTGTGAGATGCTGAGGTGATGGTGTGAACGAACAGAGGGCCCAAAAAACCGCTCCAATGATTGCAGGAGATCCTGAAACAATGGAGCAGCTTCTCCTTAAGGCCACCCTGTTGTCCCAAAAGAGAACCTGCCAAGTGGTCCTTTCAAAGGCAGTAATACGGACTTCAGACACCTCCAATCGCAAAGCACACTGTATCCAATGGTATGTTTGGTCTGTTGTCTCCTATGGTTTGTGATTGTGCTTCAGGCACAGCAAGTGGGTGTCATGTTGTCCAATGAGGCCAGAATTTTGCGATGCTGCGATGTGGTTAAGGAAGGATTGGAAGGTTTAGGATGTTGAGATGTTGAGTCTAGTGAGTCTAGTGCTGCTGTGGATGCATCTCTGCAGGCCTTGACGTCCCTGGCACAGCTTCCTCCAGAGCATTCAGTGGAGCTGCTGGAATTTGTCCTCGATCGAGCGCAGGAGTATTGACCAGGGACTACCGTCAAGGGACAGCTGGCCTTCAGGGAAGTCTTCTTGATAGAAACTTTAGACATCGTTCCATTTCAAGAAATTTCAAGAAGACAAATATCAACAAACATCAAGTATTATCAAGTGTTTGAACTTCCTCCACCTTTTTGAAATCCGACTGTCATGGAGAATGCTGCACCAATCCTCGCTTCTGACAGGATTTGCGCCATGTCTCGAATTACATCGTCGGTGATTCCCTCGGAAACAACGTTTTTTTCACGGTGCTGGTGCGTCGACGTGGGCTCGATCCAGGTTGTTGGAGTCGATCAAAGATCAAAGATCAGCTCTGAGGCACCGTTGCTCGTGGCTTCAAATCGCAGAAAGGCACGTTGGAAGATTTGGAAACAACGGTGGCTTCGAATCATTCGAATCATAATGCAGACAAATCAAACAAGTGGTTGCTTTTTGAACAGCTTCGAGGATACTCTTTGAGATCTGTCCAAAGCCGAATCATTGTCAATTGTCATCTCACTTTCCTAGTCGAAAACTTCTTCGGAGAGAGATAGCTTCAAATATTTGCATGACTGTCTCACTCAGGCACAAAACGAGGAGGTGCCGGTCTCTATCCAATGTCCTACGGTCCTATGGCCATGCGGTTGCTTTCTTTTTGGTTTCCCCTCACGACAGCAAGAAACTCAGGGACAGGGCAGCTTCTAAATGTTTAGTGGCAGATACCTGTGCCGTTGGCAGGCGAATCGCAAGAGGCCGTGCAGAGATACTGCAAGCACCTGCAGGAGAACTGATACGGAATAAACCGGGTTTCGAGTTTCCACTAGAGTTTCTGGGGTTTCTACATGTTTCTACTATTGCTGAGTTTCTACAGTCATTTTGGCCAAATGGACCCTTTGGAGAATCTCCTGCCATCCAGCGGTTTCTTCAGGAGAACGGCATTCAGCTGGATCCTTCGGCACACCAGGCCTTGGGTAACATTCCTGCCAATGATGCTGCCAGGGTTCCCAGGTGGCTCCACTGTCCGGCAGGTGGAGAAATCGTCATTATTTCTGGTTTGTAGATAGCTGTGGTTTGGCTTCCGTGAATTTGGTGAGGTTGAGATACTTGAATTTGTGGCTGAAAATGCTGGACATCTGAAAAGTCCGTGCGAGTCTCAGACAAACTTGGCATGCAGACAAAGACTCCTTGTTGACTTTCCGCGGATGGGATTCGGTCAGGTCTGCCTACATTTGCGGAAGTGCGGCGTGCTCAAAGGGGCAATTTTTATCATTTTTTTGTCGCCATATAGAAATCTGAATTCAATCTGAGCGATTTTGCTATGGTAAGACACCACTCAGGTCTCCAGAGTCTCAGCCACTTAGCACGATTTGGAGTGACGTCTGCACGAGGGATCGGGTCTGGAACTCCTTGATTGATGCACCGCTCAGGGAGCCAATGGAAGCGCGGATTCCAATTGGACACCTGAAAGCTTCTTGCCTTGAGATGCTATTTATAGCCTGATAATGCCTGATACCAAACCACTTTGTTATTTTGTTTGTGGTCCCTTAGTGACAGAAAAGTAAAACCTCAGTCAAACAGCTACGATAACTTTATGAAACTATGAAGGACTTTGTATTCTGATTTTATTCAGAACTTTCAGAGGATTTTGCACATTGAATGCTTGGAGAAGGAAGGTTCTGCCACGGCAGCATCACTGAGGTGTTGGTATGAATCCCCAGCATGTTCCATCAGACATCACCTTCTTGGAGAGGCGTGGTTTCTTTGGTTTAAGATATGACTGATATGACGTTTCGTCCACGCCCTGTTGAGATTTATTGCAAGCACGCTGCAAGCATCTTCGAGTAGGAACTCGTCAAGGGTGGAGGGTAGATAGGACAAGAGCAAATCCATCCATAGAACTGCGGAGTTGTTTTTGAAGCTGAACATGATTGGATGACTTTGTCATCCGCAGAATTCACATGATTCTGTCCACACAGGCGAGTGCTGAGTGTCAATGCAAGCAGTCAGGGTGAGCAGATCGATTTGACCAGCTACCTTGCCTGAGTCTTAAGATGAGTCAATACTTGTGTATCCATCCTTAGAGGGGTGGACGTCCATTTACAAGCTATTTTGGTGATCACCGGAGCACCAGAAATTTGACCCAAACCGAAATGACACAGATTCCTGGTGGGGACAAACTTAGGTGAAACGGGCTGCCTAAGTAAACATCCAGCTGACTTCTCCAGGGAATTCAGAACCCAAACAGATTAGATGCCGTCGAAGCTTGGGGGTTGGGTAGACCGGGTAGACATGCTAGATGCAGAGGCAGTACTCTTCGTGGACAGAGCTGAATGGCCTGAAATGAGGGAAGAGCGTAAAATCGGTAAGAGCGCTAAGAGCTAAGATCTTGATATCCGTTTTGTCCCCAAAAATCTGGCTGTTCCATGCAGGCATCCAATTCCGCCATGCATTTTTTTGCGAGATCATGTCAGCATGGATGAGCATTGCCTTGGTACATGCTCCTCAATGTTGAGGCCCTCAGATGTTTGCCGGAATGGCATGCCAAAGAGATGTTGGACTCTCTTCAGGCCTCAGGGCGCGAGGAGTCAACAGTGATACAGGCGGTGGTGCAAGCTGCATTCTGGACTACATAGACTTGATTCCAGTGGACCAGGCCAGAAAAGGTGCCATTTCAAGTCCTTGCAATTACATTCAGGCCGGCAGAGAGTGTGCGGATTTCGAACAACTCAGACTTCCCTTGTGGATCTTCAGGTTTTCTTGCTTGAAGTGTACATCAACATTTTGTCAAACATGCTGTGCGTGTAATTTCTGTAGCACCGTCAGGCAGCAGTATCCAAGATAATCAGAGGGCAGCATGGTCGAGGCTCCAGATAGAGCTCTGCTTTGTTCTGTGAGCTTCCTGCAACTACGAAAAGTGAATATTTTAGTGAAAATACAGACAGACAACTCGGACGACGCATGTCTTTGTATTATTGGCTCAGGCCCCCAAGACTTCAACATCTTGCCATCAATAGTGTTGCAGGAGGTGTTTTGCAAGAGATGTAACTTGGTTGACTAAACATGACAGACCACATGAGTGCTGACATGTGCTTCTTGGTACCTTACCTTTTGGCCCAAGTCTTTTGTTCACAATGAGATCAATGAGATCCGTTGCTTGAGACTCCACAAGCGAAAATTGGTTCAAGATTTGTGATGGGAAAAAGCTTTTCCAGTCGTCCCTTGATGGAATCAGATAGTGAGAGCGCAAGTAGTGGAAGCGAAAATGGTGTTCTCGATCGCTTTCGCCAGTGCCTGAGTTTCAAATTCGCAGCCTATAGTTTGCTGGCACTGTTATCCATCAACCTTTGCTATCACACTCTCATTTTGACTCATGTGGTTCCTTCAAAGTACGTATGGGGGGGTCGACTGAAATCCGAGTCGAGCTTGATCCAGTTCGAGACAGTGTCACTGTCTCTCAACCTGTCTTTCATTGTGCTCGTTGTTCTGCGAGCGCAACTCTGCCATACACAATCACCGCAGTTTTGCCTGAGGGTGCTGTGTTGGATTTGCTACATCATTTTCACATTGAACACACTGGGGAACCTTCTGGCGAAAACCTGGTTTGAGATGCTGACTTTCGCACCTGTGACACTCTATGCATCTATCGCTTTTGCCCGGCTGGCACTGGGAGACGAGGAGATCTAAGTGGAGCCCCTCAGAAAGTCTCCTGACCACCCCCCCTTCGTGTTTGCAGGGACTGCGAGCAACTGGGGCTGTGCGTTGACGTCGTTGCTTAGAGAGTGCAGCATGGAATGGGAGTCACAAATGTGATTAGAAGCTGCAGTGTTGAACTTTAAAAAGGTACTGTACGTTAGATTGGACTCTTTTCGAATGCGAATTGAGAAAGTGGTCAGGTGCAAACTAAGTCTGATTTTTGGGAAGGATGTCAGTAGGCGACAGCCCACAACTGCCAGGCTATGCTCCCTATTGAGGTCTATTGAGGCTGGGACGGATTGGAGCTTGCTTCTCTGATGGATAGGTCTTGCATGATTGTGCACATACCCATCCATGGGAGGTGCATGCACAGTCAAGACTTGGTTTGGCGCAAGAAAGTGCAACTGGTATTTTGTTTCACAAATGCAAGACGAGAAAGGCCTTGTCACACTCCAAACAAATCGGCAGTAGAGCAGTTGGCAAGTTGGAAACTCACAACGAGCATTCCATCCTCGTCTCGTTCATAATTCTAGCCTTTCGACCGAAGTGGCATATGGGAAGACATGCAGTCTGACCTACTCTACGAAGTGCCAGACAGCCAACAGTTTGGGATGTTGTTCAACAGCCTGTAAAGCTTCCTCAACTGAACAAATGAAATGTTCGACCTTTGTACAAGCTTTTCTACTACAAGCTTTCTCTGACCTGCCAATGAAGAACTCCTCAAGCATATGAGTACTGGTATTTGTGGCAGGCAGTTGTGAACCCCACCAGGACCATTCACTCCCCAAGTGCCATGTGTCAAGCTTGAAGGTGACGCGGGCCCAATGATGTTGCCCTTCGTGCGCAGAAGGAAAAAAGGGGTCAGTTTCGTTAAGAGGTGGAGCAAGAGCCGTCCATTCCACAGCAGTGGATCACCAACGTTATTAACCGACTTGTGAAACGATGACAACTTCTGTGAAACCTGGACAACTTCTTGGAAACGTTGACAACTTCTATGAATTCAATGACACGATCTGAAACATTCTGAAATATTCCGAAGCACTGGATTCCGCTCTTGACCGGACTCCCGAAAAAACAGGGGGCTCAAAAGCTCAGAGCAATGTGACTGCTATGTGTGGCACTCTTGCTGAGCTGCTTTATTTGGATTTCGTCCCACTGCGTACCATCTTTTCCATCTCCCGGTTTCTCTCAAATCAACCTTTCAAACCGAACCTATCAACTTTTTGGTGCTCTGGGGAAACAGGGGGTCATGAGGGAGTCTGGTTGGGAAGCATATCTCTGCATCCACGAGGCTCAAGATTGCTGGGTCCCAAAGATGGACGAGCCTGGGCCTGCGCTGCGACTGCTGAAACGGCGACTGAAGCAGCGCATCTGCAGCTCTGAGCTGCGGGTGGGGCTCAGCCTGGGATGACTGCTGGAGTGAAGAATCGCATTGAGCATCAGCAGCACATGCTTGGATAAGATTGGATAAGTACATGTAATATCACTAATACAATATATATATATATATATATAATATATATATATATATGTATATATATATATATTATCGAAGGAAGTTTAGAAGTCAAACTTCCGACAATATGGACAGATGAAAAGCAGAGTTGGGAAGAGTCAGAGAGAAGAGAAGAGTAGAAGAGAGAAGAGCAGAAGAGAGAAGATCAGAGAAGAGAAAGAATCAGAAGAGAGAAGATGCAGGTGCGTGAAAAGGTAGAAAAGTCGCGATTCACTGTGTGGCTGCAGAGGGTCGAAAAGTAGGCTCGCTAAAGCGGCGGGTGCGGAGCCATGTCGTCAGATGAGAGATGAAAAGTTGCACGCAGTTGTGGCCCGAAGCAGATTTCCAAGTCAAAATGTACAAAGCACACCATGTTCGGACCACTTTTGGAAGTTGAGATATCGAAAAAGTGCACGGAGTCGTGGCGCAAAGCACATGTCCAAGTCAAAATGTACAAAGCACACCATGTTCGGTCCATGTCGAAAAGTGCACGCCGTTGTGGCGCGAAGCACATTTCGAAGTAAAAACGTACAAAACACCACATGTTCGGACCACTTTTGGACGTTCAGATGTCATTTTGCGTGGGGTGCAGGGGATTGTTTGTGCACCTTGTCAAAAGTGAGCAAAACTTGAGGGTTTCGTAGCAGTTTCAAAAACGATGGCAGGCGTGAGACATTTGAAGAGGATCTGCAAAGATGCATTTCGCGTGGCAGGCGCAATGCCAGAGACATGTTCATCAGAAATGTTAGGAGGTCAGGGTGCTGATTACCTGAGATGGGTTGCATTTTGGAGCATCAGATCTTCAGTTTTGGGAAGCTGATTTTGTGTGACAAGTTCAGCACTTCGTATGACCCGGCTTCACTTTTTCGTGGCAGTTGCAATACTTTAGACACATGGACTGCAAAATCGCAAAACGCATTGGCAGGAGGCCGTCAGCTCTGCACTCAACTTTCCATTATAATTAGAAGGAAGTCTCGCAGAATTGCTTCCTTTTTGATGTTGCCAACTTCAAAACTTGAGGAAGCCTCGCAGACTTGTTTCGTTTTTGACGTTATCAAGTTCAGAAGTTGAGGAGGTCTCTCAGAATTGCTTCGTTTTTCATGTTGTCACCTTCGAGAATGGAGGACGTCTCTCAGAATAGCTTCGTTTTCAAGCTTGCAGATAGATAGATAGATCGATAGATAGATAGATCGACAGCTACAACCACCACTACCGCTACACTACACCACACGACAACTACAGCTACATTGCACTACACTACGCTAATTACAGTAAAATACGTTACGACAACAACTACTACAACTACAACAACAACTACTACAACTACAACAACAACTACAACAACAACTACAACAACTACTACAACAACGACAACAACAACTACTACTACGACGACTACTACGACTACGACGACGACGACAAAGACGACGACGACTACTACTATTAGTACTATTACTACTACAACTACAACTACAACTACAAGAACAACGCTACACAACACAACACTACACTACACTACGCTAGCTACACTACACACCACACCACAACTGCAACCACACGAAGCTACACTAATTCACACATGCGACACTACACTGCACTAGACTAGACTAGTCTAGACTAGACTACAACTACAACTACAACTACAGCTACAGCTACAGCTACAGCTACAGCTACACTACACTACACTGTACTAATTACACTACACTACGCTACGCTACCCTAAGCTACGCTATGCTACGCTACCCTACGCTACGCTACGCTACACACCACACCACAACTACACACCACAACTACAACCACACGACACTACACTACTTCACACACACTACACTACACTACCCTAGACTAGACTAGACTAGACTACAACTACAACTACAACTACAACTACAACTACTACTACACTACACTACTTGCACTACACTACAACTACAACTCCACTACACTACAACTACAACTGCACTACACCACACTTCCTATAGGTTTCCTATTTTTGAAACTTCCGCCACCGCCTTGTGCAGTACTACTGGTATATATTCATTTATTAACGTTACAACGTGTGTATATACATATTAAAATATATACACACATACATACATATACAAATGGAATCTATATCCGTCAATAGCGCGGCAGAAGATATCAACACCCCAGTGTCCCCTTCTCCATTTTACGCCGAAACAAAAACCATACTATAGTGCACACACATATGTATATGCATCATATATATATATACATATATGGCCCCGGCGGCCGGCAACCCCCCCCTTTCACGACCCCACCGGATCCCCCCCCACATCCCCCCCTCCTCGGGGCCCGGCCCAAAACCACCCAAAACCAACAAAC
>Ga0126342_10017185_pt1 | contig 12537 bp, 15 predicted proteins | sample Cyp1metagenome_FD_92528 | JGI IMG/M metagenome (GOLD analysis project Ga0126342, IMG submission 92528) | Coral microbial communities from Lord Howe Island, Old Settlement Bay, Australia - Cyphastrea 1 metagenome | ecosystem: Host-associated > Invertebrates > Cnidaria > Coral ...
TCTGTATGTATCTGTATGTATCTGTATGTATCTGTATGTATCTGTATGTATCTGTATGTATCTGTATGTATCTGTATGTATCTGTATGTATCTGTATGTATCTGTATGTATCTGTATGTATGTGTATGTATCTGTATGTATGTATGTATGTGTATATTATATATATATGGGTATATCCACCAGATCAGCACTCAACTTTTCAGGAGCTCGCAGTAGTCGTCCTCAAAGTTCTCCGGGACTGGCTTTTGATTCCCCCCGGTTTTGCTTTTGGTATCCCTTGGGTTTCTCCACTGTGTCCCCACCATAATCCAAGGCGGGAAACCCTCTCTGAAAATCCGTGTTATCATCCGACCCTTCATTGATCCCAAAAAAAAACGGGGCATCCGGTCGATCAAATGAGATTGATGACATCAAACATATCTAATTGATTACTGGGTTCGATTAGATGACTGATCTATAAATACAATTCTTCAAGTCAATCAAACAACCAGCGGGAACAAGGATATGGGTTTGTCTGAAACTCTGGCAAGCTTATTCGGGAATATGATGTTCTAAAGCCGATGTGGTCTTTCCAAAAGTTTCACGAATCGAGCTAAAATGCATGGTGGCTCCGGTCATTAATCATATGTTATCTATGGCTATCAATCTAATTTCTCAACTCAGCACGTGATTATTGCTTCCACGGGAATTGAACTATGGATCATCAAATTTACCTCCGGTAAACAATCATGAACTGGAATTTGAATGGGAAAATCATCGAACTAAGTGGTGGATTTCCACCACACAATGTTTGATTGCCAGAAGGTAATTCATATCCTCAACCGGTAGAGGTCCTCAATGGGTTTTTCCGCAATGAGCTTCACCCGACACAACTGTCGATCCAGGGGGAAGTTCTGAAGCTCCAAACTCTCAGCAAAGATGGCATCGATCTTCTGCTCCCAGGAGACCTAGGCAGTGAACGCAGTTTCAACACTCCGCTTGATTCGTTGTTCAATGGAGACAAATGCCATACGTCGTAGGGGCTTGATTCCCAAGGTGATTTCGCCAATCCTATCACGACGTCAACACGCCGCTTGCAGTTTGGCTTTCACGGGGATCTCTGGTTTTTACCCTTTCACAGCCTTTCACGCAGGTTTCGCGGACCTTTCGCGAGCTCAGTTGTCACTTTCGCGGACACATGTGAGTTGACACTTTATGGAAAATCTTGGAGGTTTTTGATGGGTTCATAGGTATAAGTTCAGATATATCAACAAAATTGGTTTAACCAGCAAAAAATGGTAGGAATATGGCTGGAGCCACCCGTCTCAAATGGTGAATGACTGCGAGAATTGTTGATGACCCTAGGGTTGAAAGCAGTATCACCAAATGGTCAATGACACATTACTGGTATATAGGTGGATAGGCAGGGAAAGGTTTAGAAATAGGATTTCCTGCCTATCAACTTGTGCGTCCATAAGTTTCAGGCATAAATACACCAATCCCTTTCCGAAGCTTCAAGACATGTTTGATGAACCCCTGCCTAGGTTTATATTTCGCTATCATGCGGAAATGCGTCGTGTGGGGATTGCCTGTTGCCAGCTGCCAGCTTTAGAATGCCAGAGGGCCCATTGTAAATCCTGATCCACTTACCCTTCCACTCCCTGGACATGGTCATGCGGCCATCTTATCCACCCAACATAGTAAGATGACCAGCAAAACGAACAGGGTGTTACACCCTTGGCCCAACAAAACATGGCCGTCCAAATCCGCCTTTTTTTGTCACATCACTAGGTAATGAGGTCAGTTGGATTACCAGACAGCCATCTTCAAAAGCCATCTGTTTCCTCCATGAAATCCCTTCAGGTGGATCTTCAAAAGATCACAGCGAGCCACGAAGGTACCAATCTCTTCATGGCTCCACAGAAAGTCATAGCGCTGAAGGAGTTCCGTTGCTTCTCCTGAGGAGCCACACAGACGTCAGCTGAAAATGGAGCACGGGCACAACTGGAAGAATAGCGGATCCTGATGGTAATAAGAATAACAATATATATATATAATAATCACAAGAATAACATAACAAGAATGATGATAATGCATGAAGATCAGAATCAAAAGTGGTGCCACAAGTTCATGTCTCTATCGAAACAGTGCCTCAATCGCCAGGAGAGGCGACTTGAAGGTCTACTGGGTCCAGCCCTGGTTTAGGCTCCACCCGTTTTGGATCGGACAGAACCATCTTGCTCCTTGGATGTTGCCAAGGGTGAAGTGTGGAAAGAAACGCTTCTGCATCTCGGGTCCTTCAATGATCTTGCTTTGGTAGTCACCTGAATCAACGAAAATGTACGAAAATGGGATCAATTTGCCAGTTGGTTTTGGGCAAATGGAACTGGGATCTGCGGCCAGATGGCTTTGGGCAAATGGATGCAAATGGAACCACCCCACATCCTGAAATCCCCAGGCAGCGGCAGGAAACCCATCGCCCCAATTTTACCAGACATGCATAGAGTTCAACCATCCCCAGTTCATCAAAGTTCCAGGTTTACGTTTCTGGCTTGACCCCAGAAAACCTCTTGCTTCAAATCCCTGGTACCTCGCAGCAATGTCCAAACTCGCCCATCCTTGGACCTCAGCTGCAGATCTCCGTTGCTCGTCAGCTGCTGCAACGTCCCAATCAGCTCCCCGTGCTGGTCATCCAGTCGTACACGGCAGAGGAGATTCTTCAGATCAGGATCCAACCACCAGAACTTCACCATCAAAATCACCTCTCAAGGAATTGTCATTTGAGAAAATGACATGAAACCACCGGTTTTTACGGCTCAAAACGTGTTGGGTTTTCTGATGTTACTGAAATGTCCTCCGGAAACGCATTTTTACCCTGCCAAAATCTTGAAAAAGGGACAGGAATTCAAGTTTTGGGCCCACAACAAAGATCCAGCCGGCCCAGCCAAAATGCTACAATGCTGCTACAATATTTGAAGGGAGCAATTATTTGGCCAAGTGGATTTCCAGCAGCTTCACCAGTTCTTGAAACAACCAAAACACTCACTGCATCTGACACCAGATACACCAGCCTGGAATTCTTCCTTCTGATCATCAATGCATTTCATCTCATGTGGATTGATATCCACGTAGACCTGCTTGCACTTTCGGCAGTCAACGATGGTTCTGGTCTTTGGATTCGCACAGAAGTTACAGTACTCCATCAGCAGGCCATTCCTTGGTGGCCAAGTGGGTGTTTAGTGAAGCGAAACAAGAAGCGCTTGGTGCCCAGGTGTTGAACAAAATTCCTGGAACTTAATTTTAAGTCTCACCATGACTGGTTGGTGGTTGAGCCCTGAAAATCATGAAAATCAATGGGGGCATACTTCGTCGGATGAAAAATAGAAAATAAAAAAATGACATACAAACCAATCAGGGTAATTTTCACTTTCCCAGACCCACGGGCTGACTTACAAAGCTGGTGCACTGCATGGGCTGTTAGGTACCCTGAGGTTACTCTGAGGTAGCACTGGACCATCAGAGGCGAGAGACACATAGCCAGGTGGAGCCAAATCGATTTCGTCATCCCAAGACTCTTCGAGGTCGTGGCACAGTGGCGTCATCCCGAGTCGCTCGAGCAGGTCTGTCTTGCTACTTGGGAGCCCAATGAGCGGTGATCATAAGTTATGATCGGAACAGGAGTTTCTTGTTGGTAGCTCCCAGCAACCAACTGGGCCGAAAAAATTGGTCGAAATTCTGATCCTTCAAGGTCTTTCAGTGGCATGTGGGAATGGGGCGCAAGTCGGCAAGTCATTGGGTGCCCAAAAATTGCTTTTTTAATGTCAAGGATCGCCAAAGGCACTGGCTTTGGGGCGGGGATATGCGGGGATTCTCAATTCTTGACCCTTACCCCATGGATGATGAGCGTTGACTTGGTCAAGGATCGTCAAGGATCATCTTGGTGATGGGATAACCAAATATGGAAAGGAAACAAACAGCTTGCACTGGACAATCGAAGCAGCGTGCGAAGATCCAGCGGAACAAAGTATATGTGATTTTATCTATTTATAGTTAAATAAGATTCACAAGGTCATGTTTTATCATGTTTTGTCTACACTTCAATCCCTGTAAGACTTCTAACCCAAGGTAGCTCAACATCCATTTTCCATTCACCAAAGGAACCGTGGGTTCTTCTTCCAGCTCCGGAGCAGCCCTGGGAATGGGGCTAAAGAAAAAAAAAATTGGATGGTGACAATGTTGACCCATATGAAGAATAGTGGTACACATAGTGGTACACCTGAGTTTTCAGCCTCTGGCTGACTCCGGCTCATGAATTTCTGACGCCATCATTCCACTACTGCAACTGATTAGTCATTGGCATGTTCGGTTACTGCTTTGGAATCCCAGAAGCCACATGTGATAGAGACCATTTGCATGAGAACAAACCGACCAAACATTGAGGTTAGGGCATGGTCCACGTGTGAACTGATTGCCCCTTGAGCGGGTCACGTTGGAGCATGTTGGAGCACAGAGATGATTACGTTGGGCCCCAAACGAACTATGGTTGACCATTGCCAGACTACACCGACCCAAAAAAGAGGCAATCTGCTCATCTTGGACACGGGTCCAGCAGATCCACCAGCACTTTATGTGCCTTGAAGTGCAGGAAAGATTGGGCAATGTTTGGGATCAGCATGTCGAAAGCCTGCAATCAGCATGTTTTTTTACAGCTGCATTTGTCCGAACTTCCAGACAACTTCCAGACCAAGCAGAGACCAATCCTAGCGGTCGCTTCAAGAAGTGCACACAGCACTTCAGTTTTGGTACGGGAATTGCCTCCGCAATGACCCAAGGCATCTGGCAATCGAGTTTTTGCCAGGTGCAAACACGAGATTCAGAGATCCACTTGTTTGGATGGGCGGTATGAGATCCGGAATGGATCCAAAGATCTTTGGATCCATTGTATGCAAGCAAAAGCTTTAGATCCATTCCTGGGAATCTGATGGTTGTTCGATTATTTTGTGTCTTGCAAACCCTAGCCATTGATGCTGTTCTTGGGTCACGCTTTTTGACCGTTGCCAACATCTCGGGAAAACTCATCGCAGCTGTGCACAGCAGAGTTAAATGAAATTAGACAGTTTACAGTTCAAACCTCAAGACTTCGAAATTATATATAATTAACTATAATATATGGGTTTGCCCAGAAATCCTGTACACCCCCAAACTTTGAATTCGAGTGGGGAAGATGATACCCTGTTTCCAGCCAAAACCATGTGGCATGGCTTAACAATGGCTGCAGAAGATCCACGAAACAATGCCGCCCCGCGCACGAGACTTGATTTCACGATGTCCCCTGATGTCTCCAGTTTCGACCTGGAACACGTCAAAGCCCAACCATGAGCAAGCCAAAAATAGCTGGCTGGGGCGAAGGTGTGTAAATTATCCTATCCACCCAATACTGGAAATACAGTACCCATTCTATGGTCCCAAATATGCGCAAATCCACCACTAAAACCATGGTTTCTGGTGGTGTTTAGAGCAGCAGGCTAACTCTTAACCGCCTTCAAATGCTTTTTAGGGTCAGTGTTGGCTGTGAATGACCTTTGTTTGTGTATAATTTTAATAACCAACATTAGTGTTGGTTAGGTATCTGCATGATTTTGCAACATAGAAGGTATTATATATCATACACGATAATACACGTATACACATACATACCACCGACTCAATCGCGCAACAACGTGATGAACATCACTTTCACACTTTCGAATTTCATAGATCAATAAACAGAGAATATAGTTGAAACCCCCGAGCACTGACGGACGAGCCTGCTTCCTGTTTGATCACTGCTCAGGTCATGGGGAAAGCAGTTGAGTCTGGATCTATTGAATGCTGACAAGCAAAAACTCAGAGATCATGGTGGATAGAGCTCAGCAAGTCATCGAACTTCACAGCTTATACGCAGAGTCTTTCACAGACCAAGTTAAAGCAAGAAAGCTAATGAACCACAAAATGGAGCTCAGTCACAGACCCCTTCAGACTCACACACAGCCAAAAGAGGTCAGGAAATGCATCTGATTTCTGACCAAAACAAGCCAATCAAAATGCCGAGGAGGCCAAACCACACCCTGAGCCACGCGAAGTAACCCAGGGTGGGTAGGACGGGCTTTTGGAGAGATGATGCCTGGGGCTGATCACGCTCTTAGCGCCAAAATGGCCAACGATCGGACTGGCATCCTTGGTGATCACTCCCGTTGTGAATCTGTCTGATCAATGAATAAAATAAATAAAGAAATCAAAGTGTGAACATGCAACGTAAGAGTCCTACACCTATCCCAGACCTACCTAGCCGATCATATGTGAACGACTCAATCGCGCAACGACGTGATGAACATCACTTTTACACTTTCGGATTTCATAGATCAATAAACACAGAATATAATTGAAACTCCCGAGCGCTGACGGACGCGCCTGCTTCCTTTTTGATCACTGCTCAGGGCATGGGGAAAGCAGTTAAGTCTGGATCTATTGAATGCTGAAAAGCAAAAACTCAGAGATCATGGGTGGATAGAGCTCAGCAATTCATCGAACTTCACAGCTTATACGCAGAGTCTTTCACAGACCAAGTTGAAGCAAGAAAGCTAATGAACCACAAAATGGAGCTCAGTCACAGACCCAGGCCCTCCAACTCACTGAGAGAGCGACGGCGGCCATAGAGCATTAACCGTCTCCCATCCATTGCTTTGCCGATGAACAGCTTGTCTCTCGACGGCCAATCGGCGGGATTGGCATCAGTTGAAATTCGATCGATAAAAACTCGAACTCTCAACTGAAAAGCAGGAAATCAGCTCACAAAGATCTTCGCTACTAGAGTATCCCTTGATACGGGAGCCTTCGACCGCCTCAGAGTCAATGAGCAACAAAATATCGGCTCCGCGCAGTCGATCGGCAAAAGTCTCTAAGGCTAGGACCGCAGCAATCATTTCAACTGGAACAATCTGAGTCGCACGCTGTTCAGGAACGACTGCTGTGAACTGTCTAGGCCTACCTATCCTACGATCAAAGAGAACAGCGCCAACACGATCAGGCTCACGCTGATTCGATCTCGGATCTGGCGTGAAACCATCGGTAAAAACGACGGCGTCTACGAGCTCCTCTCAAACAGTTTCAAGCGGCCTAGGTGGACCATGCAAAACGAGCCTACGCCAATGACTCAGAGCTTTCTTCAGAGCAGGATCCAGTTTAAACTCATGACCTACAGGAAAACGCAGATACTGCCTCTCAGAAATAACTCTCAGGAAAGCACGACCGACTTTTCCCCAAAGTTGAGAGGAGCCAAACATCAGCTTCCCTTTGAGCTTGCCGGCAGAGCCTGGCTCCAAAAGGCCTGAAGCAAGGATGGCGTCAATCTCGTTGGTGATCTCCTCTTTGCGATTGGCTTTGATCTCCAGCTGCATTGCCACTAGATTGTGGGTAACCCCCAAGATCATAGGTGCCTCGGACAGTTGCAGCTTCTTCTGATCAAAACGAGCACCGAGCAAAAAATGGACGCTCTCTGTCACGAAGCGAGCGCTCTCCACCGTGGACTTCAGCTCGAACCCATACTTGTCATCATAGAAGCTGAACTCCAACCAATCCAAACAATGACACGCAGGAACTCGTTGATAGCTGCCGAACGGCGATTGGACGAGGCGAGCCCAAAGGAGTGGCCAACCATGATGAAGAATTTGGAGCACCAGACTTGGGGTTCTTGAGGCAAATGACCGAGAACTTGCGGTGATCAGGACGAACAGCCACTTGTCGGTATGCCTTCAGCTCATCGAGCACCCAGCCTGCCAACTTTTCATCAGGCTTGATCGACCTCAACATCCTCAGCGCCGCCACATTGGTGACAGTTGAGGGGAGCTGAAGCTTCTCAGTGATCTTCGTGACCTGGTTGATCATGTTCGTAGTTGCACTATCGCATCCCCTGACCTTGTTCTTTTGAACGACTTCAAATCTCTGGGTTGGGATCCAATCTTCACATCCTAGGATCTCAGTAACTTGAGCTTCCTGCGAAAAAGGACCTAAGCACGAGCACTCTTGCACATCCTCGATTGAGGCCTCCCAAATTTTCTGAAGGTTCTCGGTGACAGGGACATGAGCAACCCGCTGGATGATCTTCCGTCTGATTGCCCAGGCCCTACCAAGAGCTTCCCGAACGGGGATATCCTTCTAAGGCTTGTCGTAGGCCGGCCAACGGCCTGTGCGAGCAATTTCGCCCACAATGGGAAAGCCTTCCAAGAGCAACTGAGGCAGAGCACGGTCAACTGATTGGCACGCATCGAGCATGGCTGCGTACAAGGCGACATGGCAAACCTGACCAAGAACTGGTTGTTCGTGATCCGCCCCGCCAAGGAGCGGCCTTCACGGAGCATCCGGTAACTGGCGAATGGCTTGCACAGATTGCGGCAGCAGGTCAATGGCGATCTGTGACCAACAGCGGAGCAAATGCCCTCGATGTTGAACAACTTCATGCGCCGGTCGCTGGAGCTCGCGTAAGGCTTTCTCCTCAGGGGCTGACAAAGGAGCCGCCAAAGTGAAGGGATGGATCACATGGAGCGCAGCCTCAATGGCTTGGCCAGGTTCCATTTCAATGTGCAAGAGCGGCTTGGCTGCACCACGCTTGAGCTGATATCCGGCCCACTGAGCACGTTGGATGGCCAAGCCACGGCTTGCTGGAGCCCAGTTGCCGCTTCCATGGCAGGCGTGACCAACTGAAAGGAAGCCTGTAAATGTTGAAAAGGATCCTGCCAAAGAGCATGCACCACTGAGGCGAATGCCGCGCACAAAACCCAAGGGTAGACCTGAGCTGCCTTGGTCTTGAACACGCACTGGGCCGTTGTTGGGTCGGTGACCTTGCCCTTGAGCTGGATGTGGTCATGACCGCCAGGGCAATTGATGGCCAAGGGATCAAACAGTTCGTTGGAGCACTCCAATCGAATAGTTTCGCGGGAGGGAGCCCCAAATGCACATTGTTCCAGATCAATGGCCAGAGCCCGAGCGTGGAAGATCAAATTATCCATCACATAAGTGACCGTGATCAAAAACAATGATACAAGCCTCACAAGTATGACCCAAAAACAAACTGCCAAGCTGAACCAAGCACCAATTGTCGAGACTCAGATCCGGCAGTCCCATTTGATACTCCAGTGAGCGCAGAGGTGGTTGGCCTACGTCATCTTTGCGAGCAGAAGAAACAGTGTTGCAGGGCGTGCCACAGTGCAGGTAGAACACCACCCCTTCGCGTAGAACACGCACCACACGCTGCCACACTTGAGCATCCACCACATCTGAGACTTCTTTGACCATGTCGGAGAGCACGATGTCAATGGGCGCGAGCTGAACGGCTCCCGTGATCCCTGCGGTGCCAGAAAAGAGCTCCAAAAAGAAACGCCCTTGCTTCCGCAGAGCTGGCAATATGACAAAATTGTGGCCCAAGACCCAGCAAAGGAACCTTCGACTGACGAAGGGCTCGAGCTGCGCTCAGCAGAACTGAGAGAGCCGTCATTGCTGCCTTTCGCTAGGCCCAGAGCTGGGCAGGGAGCCGCAGTCCCCTCAGGGGGTGGCTCAGTGATTTCCATGCCAAAGGTGGTCTTTCCCACGACACAGCCGTGTTTCTGCTTGCACTGATTTGAACGAGGTGATTTTCTGGCAGTCTGCTGGAGGCACACGAGCATCGCGAGACGGCTTCTTGCTGTCTGGCTTATCTCGATCAGAGTTCTTTGCTAGAACTGCTTTGGCCTGCTGAAGCTGAGCTTTCTGGCGAGCACACCGATTGCGATTCTTCTTGGCCTTGGCTGTACTTGGTGGAGAAGGCAATGATGTCGAACGAGCTCGCTTCTTGGGCGGCGTCGAAGGGGCGCTTGTCGACGCCTGCTTGAACTTGTCCAACTCCGCACTCGAGTGTGGTTGGTGAGCACCTCCAAAAGAGCCGCGGAAAAGGTGCTAAACTTCTTCGGCTGATCCGAGCTCACCCGATGGACTTTCTTCCTGATCAGCGAGTCCGCCGCCAGGAGCAGAGCAAGGCCACGGTTCTCATGCCGCCACTCTTCCAGTTCGGCCAGGTACTTGAGCGGACCAGCCTTGAAGGAGAACTCACAAGTGTTGAGGTACTCTAAGGTGATGAAGAACGGGTGGAGCTTGTCCATGACCTGGGTCTCTGAACTAGCGGTCATAGAAGTGAACAAAACCGTGGACGAGGTGATCCTTTTGGACTCGCTCCACGAACTTGCGGTGTGGCTCACGATGGATTGGAAGGACCACATCGGGGTGCCTGGAGACGAACGTCTCTCTGAATTCAGCATGGTCTTCACCAGGGATTTCAGTGGCCCTGCGAGCTGCGAAGTGGTCCTGCATGGTGGAGCATGTCTTCCAAACTGCTGCTAGTGAGGTCAGAGCCAGTTCTTGAGCAGGTTGATCAGCTCCGAGCTGGGCATGATCAGGTATCAGAGTCTTGATCGTCTGCTTGACCATGGCTATAGTATCTCCCAGCATCGCGAACGTCTCAACGCTCCTGAGGCCAGAGTTGGCCACGAGCTTGCACAGATCTTCTGGGATCTTCTGACGCCCCAGAATTTGCCGCAATGGGAGCTCAGGCACGGCATCAGCCGCGTAGACCGTGCGATCTATCATCTTTTCATCGATCACTGAAATGCACTTCTTGAAAAAGAAAACTTACAGATCATGCCACATGAAACCATGACAGAAATGAGTGTCATGCAACTGTGCAAAAACAAAAATGCAGCTGAGACACAGGACGATCCTGGAGTGCGAACTGCAGTAAAGCACCTAGACACCACATCAGGGCGAGCTAGGGCGCAGCGCTTGCACAGCAGTGAAGGATCAGGAAGAACTGAGCCAGTCTCCGTACACTCCTCGATCGTGAGGCGTCCACAGGCCACCACCGAAGTGCCACCCACCTGCGAGCAATGGAAACGGAAATCTTGATTTGCCCTGGAGCCATGGGTCTTGACGAAGAACTAAACCTCATCAAAAGAAGTCTCGGCTCCATCGTCAAGCACCGCATCAAGTGGCACCTCGAACGGGTGGGAGTGGTCGACCATGTCCTTCACGAGCTGTTGGACCATCTGAGCTGGCAAACTCGTGCGATTCCGTGTGTACTTCAAAACGAGCGGACCGGGATTCTTCCAGTTTGCCTGCAAACCGATCTCTTCCGTCGAGCGACCAGCATGCACCGCCGCATCTAGAAGCGTCACACGAGCAGAGTGTGCGGTGATTCCATGGAGCTTCGACTCAGCCAGCTTGATCGCATGCTCCTCGCCCTGAAAGTACTTTTTCAAAGCGAACTTGGCAAGGTTGAACTGATCGTTGATAGGCCGCCAGAGCATCTCTGAAGGCCTCGCGGGTGTTGAGATCACGCATCCAGTAGTCTCTGTCGAAAGACTCAAGCTGAAAAATGCTCCAGCCAGCGAGCAGCCATCCAGAGTCAGCAAAGCCGACATGGGGAACAGCGAACTTGGTTCCCCTTCTCTTCCTTTCGACCTTTGTCTGCCATGCAACGCCGAACAGGCCTTCATCGGTCAGGATGAGCTCATGCGGCTTCACATGAACCGCGTCATCAAAACCATGCAGAGCCACCACCAAACAAAAAGGCGAGCAGCTTGGGACTCTTCAGCGTCCACAACAAAATGCTCCATGCACCCTATCACCTCGACGGCACATTCTGATCTGGGTCAGGGTCAGCCTCATGTGTTGGGGCCGCTTCCTTGTCCTCAACTCTAAAGCCAGGAGGAGGAGCCTTTGAACTGCATGGGCACCTCCTGAGCGGCTGGTGGAGCCACTGCTCATTGGCCACAACGCTCCAAGACCCATGAGATCCCACCGCAGAGCCTACCATAGATGCGCTATCTTCAGGGCGCACTCCTTCAGCTGAACGAGCTGCTGCCATAGCTTGCTGGCGCCGCAACGACGAAGGAGCAGGGTAGGCAGGGGGAAAACTCATGATCTAGAGCTATTTAAGTGAACGAGCTCCCAGGCCCTCAATTGATCACTTCTCTTTTCGAGAGATGATGCCTGGAGCTGATCACGTTCTTCGCGCCAAAATGGCCAACGATCGGACTGGCTGATCACTCCAGGTGTGAATCTGTCTGATCAAATGAATAAAATAAATAAAGAAATCAAAGTGTGAACATGCAACGTAAGAGTCCTACACCTATCCCAGACCTACCTAGCCGATGATCGAAGGAAGTTTAGAAGTCAAACTTCCGACAATATGGACAGATGAAAAGCAGAGCAGGGCAGAGGTAGAGAGAAGAGAAAGATCAGAAGAGAAAGAGTCAGAAGAAAGAAGATGCAGATGCGCGAAAAGGTAAGAAAGTCGCGAAACACTGTGTTTTTCCAATGATTTGTGGCTCCGGAGGGTCGAAGAGTAGGCTCGCTAAAGCGGCGGGTGCAGAGCCAGCTGGCCAGAGGAGAGATGAAAAATTGCACGCCGTTGTGGCGCGAAGCACATTTCCAAGTCAAAATGTACAAAACACACCACGTTCGGACCACTTTTGGAAGTTGAGATGTTGAAAA
>Ga0126342_10017186_pt1 | contig 12537 bp, 10 predicted proteins | sample Cyp1metagenome_FD_92528 | JGI IMG/M metagenome (GOLD analysis project Ga0126342, IMG submission 92528) | Coral microbial communities from Lord Howe Island, Old Settlement Bay, Australia - Cyphastrea 1 metagenome | ecosystem: Host-associated > Invertebrates > Cnidaria > Coral ...
AGATGGATTAGATAGATTAGATAGATTAGATAGATTAGATAGATTAGATAGATTAGATAGATTAGATAGATTAGATAGAATAGATGGATTAGATATATTAGATAGATTAGATAGATTAGATAGATTGGATAGATTAGATAAATTAGATAGATTAAATATAATAGATAGATTAGATAGATTAGATAGATTAGATAGGTTGGAAAGGTTAGATAGGTTAGATAGGTTAGATAGGTTAGATAGATTGGATAGATTGGATGGATTGGATAGATTGGATAGATTGGATAGATTTGATAGATTAGATGGATTAGATAGATTAGATAGATTAGATAGATTAGAGAGATTTAAATGGATTAGATCGATTAGATAGACTAGATAGATTTGATTGATTAGATTGATTTGATATATGAGATAGATGAGATTGATGAGATAGATAAGATAGATGAGATAGATGAGATAGATTAGATAGATTAGATAGATTCATGGATTGTCTACAAGCAAACGAAGTGCATGTCTGCATACTCAAGACTCTATGGACCAAGTTGTCAGGTTTGTTGGCTTCGCTGCTCAGGGCCTTAAAACTAAGTTTTGGGGTCTGGGGTGCCCATATTACTTTGGCAGCTTCCCTGCATCATCATTTGCATTGGCATTCATCCTTGGCTGGGTTCTTGGTATTGTCACTTGCCTTTGGATTTCTCAGACCGTGCCCTGGTCTTCTCCTCCCAGCAACTAGTCTTGGATTTGTCGATAGCCAGCCAACATTTGGCTGGTTATCTTCATGAGCGACAGCTTCGCCAGCGACGACGTGGTTGACATCATGGCGGCCTTTCTATCAGTGTTTCAGGGCCCTCATCTCAGGCAACTCAATTGGTGTCTGAGATCACCACAGCTGCTCGGTCCACTTTGGGATCCTCTCGGTTACCTTCAGAGAGGCGCTTTCCAACTCCTTCAGTGGCTCCTTTTGAATTCTCTGCTGTGGGTGAGTTGCGAGGCCGGGTGGTGCCTAGGGCCAAGGGCATCCCTGAGCCTTGCTGCTTCCGAAGCAGCAGATCCTATTGGTCCGCTTTGGGTGGCTCCCACGGATCTTCGGTGTCGCATTCATTCCCTTCCGAGACGGAAGCCAGGATCTACCGGTTTCGAGTTGCTCACTATTCACCCATGAGTGTGGACATGGGAGAGCTAGAAATGCTAGAGTTGGTGCCTTTAACAGAGGAGAGAAGAGGTTTTTGTTTTCGAGTGGAGATCTGCAGACGAGGAGGATGGGCACGTCGAAGCACGTGCTTTGGTTGTTATGAAGAGGCCAGGTGGATTTTTGCTTGCAATCCCAGACGGGGTTATTCCAGCCGAAGATGTGGATGGTTCAAGTCAGGGACAAGTAGGACCTTCCACAGTTCTCTCAGTTCCAGGTGTTTTATTAGAGGACCGGCGGGAGAGTCCGATCGGTGCAGACCTTCCAGTTTTGCTTGTGGACATCGATGCTTCAGTCAGTGCGAATTTGAGAGTGATGGAGGAGAATGAAGATTCCCTTGTCAGTTTCTCAGAGGACGATCCTTTTGCTTTGCCAGAAATTCAATCGCTGATTGCTTTGGCGTTCTCCTGGATTTAACAGCAGCATGTCCCTGCAGCCCAGGAGAACCCTTGGTACACACCAGGGGTCACCATGGCAGAGGCGGACCCGGATTCTCCGAGGGCAAGAAGGACCAGAAGAAATGTTGGTTGCGGAAAGGTTATTCCTTCAGGAGATGGGCCAGTGCCCAAGCCAAAGAAGCCAACTACGGCCACTCTTCATGCTTCGCTGCAGCAGGTTCTTCAGACCTTGCCAGGGCTTCCAGCCAGATGCATCACTTGATGGAGCATCAGTGGTTCTAGAGCTGGCTCAGGGTCACGGCATGCGCAAAAGCCAAGGCAAAAGGGTCTCCGAAGAAGAAGGTTCGAGGAAAAGAACATTTTAGGAGGAGGATCAAGCTTGAATTGTCTTTCTGGTGGCAGAGCCGTTGATCTTCTTTCTGGAACTATGACCTTCCAACAATGGGCCATGAGTTTGCCGCGATGGGTGCTTGCTTCACGAACAGATTTGCCAGGCATCTGGCGGCTTCTTTTTCGTTCTACAAGCACCGCCGCTTTTCCGCTGCCTGCCCCCTTTCCAGGGTGTTTTGCGGCTAGCGGCCCCGGGCTCAGTCTGCAGAAGTTCTGCTGGCGCAAAGAAGGGTTGTACACACCTTGGTTGTCGTCATGAATTCCTTTACCTTGGACACCCAGCTGATTTGCAGGTTGGTTGTTTGCGAAGGCTTTGTGCTTTCGTTGCGGCGTGTGGAAGCCGACCAGACAGCTTTCCAGTCCCGCCTGGTCGTTCCGGCCCTGAATTAGTTGCTTGCATTGATTCTTTAAGGTTTCTTGAGTAGACAAATCTTGCAGGTGCTGGCTATGATTTTGCTTTGAAGCCGTCCGATAGCTCAAGAGGTTTGAGGATGAGACTCCACAGGCTTAATGAGAGCTGCAGCCCTTTCGATCTCTTGATGCGGGCAGATTCAAGATTTCAGGTACGGGGTCTTGGCCTCTTGTGCAGTACCTGAGTGGACCTCTTTGGCTGCCTTTTGTGGAACCTGCCGTTCTACGTCATGGTGTCCATGTCTCCCATTTTCCCTCTCCTTCTTTCAAGTTCGAAGTGCGTTGTGAGTACCTGAAGTTGGCAAAGATTTGGGACACATTGGGCTTGCTTCATCTCGAGAGGAGGCCCGTCGAAGATGGTCATTTTTTGTCGGGTATTCAATGTTTTCAAGTCTGTTGACAGGGACCGGCAGATTGGGGACAGGAGGATTCCGAACGCAAAGGAGTTCCATTTGTCCGGTCCATCGAAACATTTGCCGCCCGGCCCCCTTTTGCTTGGCCTTTCGGCGAAGAGGGGAGTTGAGAAGATCCTTGGCAGCTTGACCGACAGACAGACATGATTTTTACCATCAGATTGAGATCGTCCTTTCAGGCAGAGGAGCTATCAGGTCTTTCTGCCCTTGATGCCTTGCGTGAAGCTGAGCAGTGTAAAGTGAAGGTTTCTTTGCGGCAGGATATTGGTGATCGTCTTGGAGGTGTTTGGCATCGGCCTTCCGTTTTGTGTGGAGAAGCCCCTGAGGCCTACCCTTGCTTCAAGGCCTTATTTCGGGGTGATCATCTTGGAGTTGAATTTTCCGGGCTGGGCCATCAGAATTTGCTGCAGCAAGAAGGACTCCAGAAGGCCTCCCAGAGGTTGCAGGGGCACTTTCCACTACCTCTTTCAAGAACCTGGGAGGCGCTGATAAGCGATGATTCTTTTGTCATTGCTCCTCATGATCGTTTTCAGCCAAAGGAGAGCTCAGAGGTCTTTAGCCATCTAGTCCAAGCTCGCCGTGCATATGAGAAACATAGCTTCCCTGGCGCCATTGACAAGGACGTCGTTGCGGAGGATTTGTTCAAGGCTGCGGGGGCAGAGGTTGATTCTCATGATGAAGTTGTCTCTTTGGGCATGATCCTTGTCCGGGCTCCTTTGGTGAAGAGATTCGGTTTGTCGATGCTCTCACTTCGGGTTGCGGCTCTGGATGGAATCTCTACAAATTTGGCCCATCGCCTTGCAGGTAGTTGGATTTCTGTGCTGCTTTTCCGTAAGGGCTTTTCCTCTATTGTCAAAGAGTTCTTTGCTGTTGGATCTTTTGGGGCGAAGGAGGAGAAAAGCGTTATAGTTCCTCTTCGAAGACCGGTTGCATCAGAGTTGGCGATGTTGGCTTCTGTTGTGCCCTTGATCTGCACCGACGTGAGTGCTCCCTTCTCTCAGGAGGTTTTTGCTCAGACTCTTCGAGCAGAAAAGGAGCCATTGTCAGCAGGAAGGTCAGTGGTTTGCTTGCAAAAGTGCTCTGGTTGGATGGGGATCGTAAAGGTCACTATACAAGACTTGAAAATGGCTTCAGAGCAATTCTGACCGAGATCGGCGAGGAGAATGAGCTTCTAGCCGCAGAACCACCAACAACCTCCCGCTGCTTTCCTTTTTCCCCTGAGCGATCACCGTTGTTTGATTTTGACTTTGTTGAGGTTTGTGGAGGAGTTGGAAAGGTTTCTGATAGCATGCGAAGCCTTGGCCATACTGTTTGCTCCAAACCTCGACTTTTCACACTCTGAAAAGTACGATTTACGAGATCTGCGGCTGGGTCAAGTGGGTTGTGCATATGATCCAGCAGAAGCTCTTCAAGTCAGTTCTCTTCGAACCAACTTGCACCACATTTTCACCTGCTGCTCACTCTGCGTGCAGAAGTTACTCAGTTCCCGAAGGTTGGGACAGGCTACTGCCAAAGGTTTTTCATGGAACCATGTTGGCATTTCGCTGTCTCTTTTTGGTCTATGTCTGTGTGCTGAATGAGACTCCGGCTGGTGTAGAGCAGTCCCGGCTTTCAAAGGTGGCTTGGTTGAAGGCGTGGAAGTGGCTTTTGACCGTTGGGTGCTCTGAAGCGGTTGTTGCTAGCTGCCAGTTTGGTTCAGTGCACAGAAAAGAGTTTCGGCTTTTGGTCTATTTGCTGGACACTGTTGGCATGACGGTGAAATGTGGAGGAGGTCACAAGCACATTAGAATCCAGGGCTCTTACACAAAGGCATCAGCTATCTACGCAGGTGGTGTAACTATGCATTTAGCTAGGGCATTTTCTTCAGCCTTGCGGGCTGCGGAGAGAAGTGCGGAGGCGGTTTTGAGTCGGTGCTTTCAAATGATGTTTTGAGGACAGGCGCTTGGCGTTGGTTAGAGATTGGCATTGGAAGAAGAAGTCCCACATCAACATTCTTGAGTCCTCAGCCTATGCATCCCTTTGAAGCAGTCACTTGAAGAACGGCCAGGAAAGAGGTTTTGAGTTTTTCTGGATTCATCAGTCACAAAGGGTGCTTTTGCGAAGGGGAGGAGCAGCAGTTTGGGGCTTCAGCCCATTCTCCAACGAGGTCGTGCTTGACAGATAGTTGGTACTACCTATCCTTCCTCGTCCTTCGCTCCCACAAAGTTGAATGTTTCTGATGACCTTGCTCAAGATGTTGAGATTAGAAGGCCTTGCAAATTTTCTCTTTGGGATTCAGTGCCGCTCGAAGTCCTCAGAAAGCTCCACTCTTCTGGGCTCTCGCACCCTCTCGCAAACTATATCAGGTTGTCCCTTCTGATCACCTTCCTTCGAGAAGATTCTGCCACCTCCTTCAAAATAAGCTTGCTTCCTCATCCCACCCAGCTGATGATGTCTCGGCCTATGGATTTGTATTTGGGGTCATTTCTTCGACGGTTGGATTTGGAATTTTTGCCGTTGTTTTGTTTGGGGCCTGGATTTGGATTTACGCTTCAAACGTGCCAAAGCTTCTTCCTTTTTGATTTTCTTTTCCTCAGGGATTGCATAAGCCACCTAGACCCCCATTTAAGCAGGTCCTGCCAGGGCCATTTTTCTTTCGCTGTTTTCTGGAGTCCGAGCCCCTTTGGCCCCTGAATCTGCGGCTGAAGACGCTCGTGCGAGGCAGCGCTCTAGTATTCATTTGGCTACAGGCCGAGTTCTCCGAGCTCAAACGATGCAAAATCGTGGGTGGCTGATTGAGCAGTTCCAGACTTGGCTCTTTTCTGAACATGGCATCAGCTGGAATGATATCTTTGGGAAGAAACCTTTGGATCCTGAGGAATATTTTTTGGGCTGGTAGCTTTTGGCAGAGACCTTCACAGCTCTCGAAAGTCGTATGTGAGGTATTCTGAGACCATCAATGCGGTCGTTGGGTTACGTCCAATTCTGAAGCGGCAGCTTACAGGCGCTTGGGATCTGGCTTTTGCATGGCTGATTGACGAACATCATCAGCATCACCCGGCGTTGCCGGTTAGCATCATGCTGTCTTTGGTTGGACTTGCCCTCATGTGGAGCTGCCATCATTGCCTTAACATGGACGGGCATCTTGAGGATTGGAGAGGTCTTAGGAGCTGTTCGAAAAGATTTGATTCTGCCTTCCGATTCAGCTCCTGGAATTGGCTACATCCTGCTTCAGGTTCCTGAGCCAAAGACAAGGGGTCGGGGAGCTCGTCATCAATCAGCTCGTATTGATCCAATTGACATCGTTTTGCTGATCTCGACGGTGTTTGCTGGCAATTCAGCAGATCAAAAGCTGTGGCCACACTCAGCGGCGACATTGCGTCGTAGATTTGGCCAGCTTCTTTCTGCTCTTGGTCTTCAATCGAAAGTTGTCAATGGAATCAGACCCTGGAGGAGCCACATACCTTTTGAATAGGACAGAAGATGCCGCGCTTGTTCTGAGGAGGGGCAGGTGGAAGCGTGTCATGACAATATACCTCCAAGAGATTGCAGTTGCCACAGCATTTCCAAAACTCTCAGAAAGCACCCGAACGAAGATCCAGCGCTTTAATTCGTTTTTTCCTCTCTTGCTATCCACAGCGCTGAGGTACCTTGATTTTAAAATACTGTGCAGTATTTGGTATAGACTTCTCACAGCAGCCAGCACAGTCGAAGCCAGTTAAGGATGAAGGCAGATGGTACAGACGGTGCTTCAACAATAGCACCTAAACTAAACTCCTTGTGGCCGCTTGCAAAAAAGAAGCGACAGTTGCTTGTCTACAGGTAACGGAGTGCATGTCTGCATACTCAAGACTCCCGGCCCATTTTCTTTAACCCCCCTGCTCCTGTGCTGGCTGGTACAGACGGTGCTTCAACAACAGCACCTAAACTATACTCCTTGTGGCTGCTTGCAGACAAGAAACGACAGTTGCTTAGATAGATTAAACAGATTAGATAGGTTAGATAGGTTAGATAGATTAGATAGAAACAGATTAGAATAGAAGCGAATAGAATCGAATAGAACAGGATAGAGTAGACTAGATAGACAGATAATTAGATTAGATTAGATTTGATTTGATAGATAGACAGACAGACACCATGTTCCCTTTACCAAAGGCAATTTTTCCTTTTGTGAGAGTAGCCACAATTCAAGATCGTAAAAACCATTTCAGCTTGTACATGTGAACTAAGTTTGGAGGTAGAAATCTGATGAGTTTTTGAGGTCTGAACATTTTTGGGAACACCAGTGGGAGTCGCCTGCTGAAGGTGTCGCATTCGCTGGGAATTTGAGTCGCCTGTGATTCCGTGGCTGAGCAAAATCGCTCCTTCAGATGTGATCCTTGTGCGTCCCTGGGCATTGGTGAATTTTCTTTTGCACTTTCAAAAGCACCTGAGTCTACCAAAAACCAAGCCAAATCTATCAAAATCAACCAGATGAGACTGAATTTAATCAAAATTGACCTGGTATGACTTGGGTTTGTCTGAAAATGGGGTATACCCCCAATTATAGCCATTTAGTAGGGATAATGATCATTAACCATTGGGTGTAGGGGTACACTATTTTCAGACAAAGCCACTTGGGGCACTTTTTTGATTTCGGTTCCAAATCATCCCATTTGATCCTGCGAAACACTTGGTATTTTGATTTTCGTCCAAGGCAAGCGGGGCAGTTGCCTCCGTTTGGATTCGACGTTGGCTTCATGGAAGAGAAACTTAAGCAGAGCATGGCAGGGTTGCTCCACATCTGCCCATATGGTTAATGATCATTATCCTTATTAAATGGCTATAATTGGGAATATACCCTATTTTCAGACAAACCCATAATTTTATTCCATATTTTTTTTCCATAAACATCATCTGAGGGTTTGGTTTTAACCACTATGGAGTATTGTTTAAGTTCCCAATAGCGTGCGGAGAAGACTCTGAACAGAAAAAACACCTTAGCATTTTCAATCAACCTGTCTTTTCTAGGAGGTCAAATCCTACCCTTGATATCTTGGGGATTTTCATGAGTATTCTCATATTCCATGAACTGGGAATACCCATTCATCAAGTATCACTTGGCAATTTTTTCAATAGGTTTATGACAGAGCGCGTGTTTGGTCGCTTATGATGGGCCACTCCGTGCGCAACGAAGTTGCGCAAAAATGGTCCCACTGGGCTTTCAATGCCGCTCCAAGGATTCAGGTTTAGCAAAAGGCGGAACCTGACCACTTTGTTTCTGGGAGAGATGCTTGGATAGCATTTGTTGCTGAGAACACGTGACAAAATTAAAGCACGCATCACCTGGACACAGTACAGGCCCATGATAGTTGCACACTAGAAAGTGGTGGGATTTCTGGATTTCTCGTCATTTCTAGGATTTTGGCCCAAAATCCACTATTCATCATTTCCCTCGCAAACTAGCCATTTTGGAGGTATAGCTTATCTTCAGACCCACCACCTGGGATGGGTTGATTGACATGACTGGAGGGTCCCCTTCCGGACCTGGGTCACCTTCCGTTCAGGAGATTTCGTGAGGATGGACCTGGTGCACCTGGTGGACCTGGTGGAGGTGATCAGATGTCCCGGGGGCTCTTCATGGTGAATCACGATCCTTTGCAGCAGATTGGTCGAGCCTCACGTGATTTTTCGGTGGCTGAGAGGAGGCAGATAGAGGTGGCAGCTGATTTTTGGGGATCACAACTTTGGATTTTAGATGATAACGTGCTAAGCAAAGTAATACACCACTCCCAAAATCAAAAAAATAAATGGCTTGTATAAACCATGCCCAAAAGGTAGGTTGATTGTTGGGTTTACCACATTACTGTGGATCTGAACTTGAAACTTAGAAGTGGGATAAGACTTCCAAGTGGATGGCAACAATCTTTGTGCGATCCCCGGCTGAGCCTTAAAATACTTTTTCCACTTGACAAGTGCGGGCGCTGACTTTGCCTCATGTCAGGACAAAGAAGTCATTGTGGACATGACGCAAAGCTTAGATGGTGAAGAAGCAGCCGCAGTGGTCGAAGATTTGGTGAAGGCTGATGCCATGCAGTGGGACATGAAACTGGTCTGAAGTATGGTGGCGGTGATACGGCTCCACGCTCGTTTGGGCAGGCATGAAATGGCGGTTTTGAAAGGAAAGACAGTGTGCAATCATGTATATAAAATATCTATATCATATTCTATATCTACGTTTACATGTACATGTAGATGTATATGCATATGTATATGTACATGTATATGTACATGGATATGTATATGTATACATACACTAATACACACATATGCACATTTGGATGCTTTTCCATCACTATCCAGTGCGATTGCACCCTCCAAACCCTGGTTTTTTTTCCATACCGAGGAACATTTGCAGTCTGGAAGTCTCAGAGTCCACAAGTTGGTTGGGATCTGTTCTGGGCCCATGCGATGTGAATGGCCGGGCACTGAGGGTCCAGGAAACTTGGGAACCAGATTGCCAAAGCAAAACTGGCCGCAGGAAGTTTCCCATCAACTTGGAGAGGGGAAGTGGTCATGCCACGAACAAATGGGTTTGTTCGAAAAATAGCATACCCCGATACCCCCAATTTCCAGGTTTCTCATCATCTCGTCCATCAATATGGATACCCGAAAGCTATCATGGTCTATCGTTGATCATCATTTTGTCCATTTATTCCATTTTCAACTTGCTACATGGATCAATCATCACGTTGTCGAAAAAAAAAACAGCCAAATTTTCAGAGAATGTCCATCCAATGGTGCAACATTTCCAGCTTTTTTGATCGTTAAACTTACCCCACTGCCATGAAAACGTGCCAAAGGTTGGACCTGCATGCGTTATGAGGTCAAGGGGGAGCTAGGTGGCTTGGTTGCCAGAAAATCGCGTATCCTTTGGTAGACCCCTGGTGTTTTTGTGGCTTTATATGGCTTTATGGTTTGGCATATCAACTATTTCTAGTTGTTTTTTTGGCCTTGTGGGGTTTGGTGCATTTTTGGTGCTTGGCCAAAATCCGTTGAGTCGATGGTGCGATGAGGAATGACTTTGCGCAAGAAAGGCGTTTTCCGGCTCCGGTCACCTGTTTGGCCACCCATGGACTGGTCGACATGGCTGTGCTGATACCACTTTTTAGCTAGCTGGTAGGGGATGTTCTCCGCCAAACATGTGGAAGATGATAGGTTTTCGCCATGTTTCAACCGTCCCCGGCAGGCTGGCGAATTCAGGATGTCACTTTTCAAGATTATTTTGGGCGACCACTGCCGGCTGATGCCTGCCTTCCTGAACTGCGACGAGAATTTGCCGCTCCGCAGAAGTTTGATTGTGCCATTGGATACCCTGCAACAAAATGGGATGATCTGAAATAGGATGCCCCAAAACTTTGACGTGTTTATCATCAATTTCCTGACAAGAAACATGTACATGTATTTTGATGTATTTTGGGGATACCCTCTGGTAAGCTAACATAGCTATGGAAAATCACTATTTTGACTGGGTAAATCCACTATAAATGGCCATGTTCAATAGCTATGTTAGTTTACCAGAGGGTATCCTCCATTTTCAGAGACACAGGGATGACCTGCAGGAGGCTGCAAAGCAACAGCCTGAGTCGCTGAAGGCTGATTTGAAGCACTTGGGTGAGGAGTTTTCTGGACCTTGGGGAAAATCCGTGTGGTTCCAAGTTCTGCAGCAAGAGGAATTGCTATGAAGATGTAAACTGATGAACTGGTTAGATTTACCACTCTTTTGGTAGGATTTGCCATTTTATCTGCATCTTTCTTGGGGTCGCTGTATTGTCTCATCACTTCTTCCATGCCCTGGACATGACGCCAGGTGTCACATGCGTCTACAACAGACCATGGCTTTGGCTTTGGAGCAGCTTGGCTTGAGGCATACATAGCTTGTGAATTGATAGATGGATTTTCCGTTTTTCCCATAGTCACACGAATTCATAAACCTATCAACCAACTAGTATAATGAGATTGGTATCGTTAATGGCTCACATGAACAGTGGGGTTTCCCACTCAGTTTTTTTTCTCGTGTGACAGCTGGGAACACAGCTGGTGACATGGTGAGGATGACCTTGACTCTGATGCTGGATCGGTTCACTCGGAAACTTGGCGTTTTCTCTTGATCGGCTGGTGGGATGTGGGATGTGGGATGTGATGACCCCTTTTTTGAAGATTTTTTGAATGGGAAAATGATGATGCACCAATGGATTTTATGGATTTTTATGGTACCTGATTTTCAGACCAAACCATGACCAACCCACTTTCTCATTGTGTTGAAGAAAGTGGATCCAGTTCGAAATATCTCAGGTGGAAGCACCAACCAACATATGTTTGCCAGTGGCAGTAGCGGTACATTTCGAAGGGTTTGGTGCGCGACATGGATCAGTGCTTTAAACCCAAATTCCGGACCAACAACCAGTTGGCAATTGTTGATATTGGTCCAATAAATAGTGTTGACCGATACTGTACCCATATTCTGATGATTGACTCTTATATAGCAACCCCCAGTCATAGCCGATAGCAGTTGGAAACCTGGAACTATAAGGGTAGATATCATCGAACTACCATCCTGGTCACTAAAATTGGCACCCTTTTGGGGATTACCAGGATGGTAGTTCGATGATATCTATCTCATATTTCCAGGTTTCCAACTGCTATCGGCTATGACTGGGGGTTGCTATATATCATATATCCATTTTTATTTTCTGGCTTGCTCCATATTGATAGGTCATCTCCAGACATGGGGTTTATGGGAAGACACCCATTCCGTGCTGGAGCCTGGCCATTGGCCTTCCAGGAAGTATTGGACCACTGGCCAGAGGAGAATGGTTGGCGCACCAAGAGCGTCGATTTCCACATTTCCACGACAGACTCGACAGTAGAGTTTCGCTCATTTTGGCGAAAGATGGCACTGACAGTGGCGTTTCTTCTGCGTTTTTCGATGGGATGGTTTGGTTCCCTATGTAGCCCTCAAAGTGGGGAACTAATCCCTTCCCTCTAGGAATTTTGAGGAATTTTAAGGAACTTTAAGGAATTTTAAAGAATTTTAAGGCATTGTAAGGAATTTGAATTTTAAGGAATTTGAATTTTAAGGAATTGAGGAATTTTAGGGAATTTTAAGCAATTTGAAGGAAATTTCAGGAATTTTAAAGAACTTTAACTAATCACTTCCCTCTAAGCACGCCCATGGTATGGTCCTACTCACAGTCATATGTGGTTTCATCCCCTACATCCACCATGGTTTCTGGCGGCAAGGCCCTTTGCCCGTGGTGGAGAAGCCGATGGCTGTGGCAGTCACAACGGTCACGCCGCAGCCGAGTCGCCCACTAGAGCCCAGGGATAGGCAGCTGGGAGGGATGAGAACACCTTTGGACCCCGAAGGTATCATTGGTGACTTTGGTCATTTCCCCAATCATAAACTCAGGATTTTGAGTCTTTACCAATCGTAAACTCAGGATTTTGAGTCTTTACCAATCATAAACTCAGGATTTTGAATCTTTACCAATCATAAACTCATGGTTTTGAGTCTTTACCAATCATCAACTCAGGATTTTGAGTCTTTACCAACCATTAATTCATGATTTTGAGTCTTTACCAATCATAAACTCATGATTTTGAGTCTTTACCAATCATAAACTCATGATTTTGAGTCTTTACCAATCATAAACTCAGGATTTTGAGTCTTTACCAATCATAAACTCAGGATTTTGAGTCTTTACCAATCATAAACTCA
>Ga0126342_10017187_pt1 | contig 12535 bp, 20 predicted proteins | sample Cyp1metagenome_FD_92528 | JGI IMG/M metagenome (GOLD analysis project Ga0126342, IMG submission 92528) | Coral microbial communities from Lord Howe Island, Old Settlement Bay, Australia - Cyphastrea 1 metagenome | ecosystem: Host-associated > Invertebrates > Cnidaria > Coral ...
AAAATCGTGCCACATGCCTTGAAAAACAGAAATGACAAAGTCATTAATCCCCGTTTGTGGGAATACATATACCAGTTCGTCTACCGACATAACCAGAAAGACTAGAAACCCAAGCTGCTCTGGATGAAAAACAAGTTTTGCGTACTTTTGCAGTTCGGGGCCTGGAATGACACTGTAAATACCAGGTCAAATATGGTCAAATGCTCAATTTTGATCGATTTTTCATGATTTCTGAGGAGGCGTGTTACCTTGTTTTTAGGGTATATTTAGGGTTGACTTCGTGTTGGTTTGGGGTTAATTTAGGCTTGGCTTGGGGTTTAGGGTTTTTAAAGGGTTGGTTTAGGGTAATGATGGGTTTCGTCAGGATTTGTTTTAAGGTACTTTGTCCTATGGGGTTCCTGACTCGGACGTTTGGGGCGACTGACTCGTGTGGCTGACTCTGTCTTTGTCCCTAATTGAAAGGGTGGTGCGTCCTTGTGCAAGCAGTCTTTGTCTTACTGTAGATCTTGTTCACTGTGTTGTCTTGCATAAACATTATATAATTATATACACACGACAGCTATACCTCTCTGTGCAGGAGCATGGCAGCTGGCCAGGCGCCACTTGTGCTTCCCTCAGATTTAGGTTGAAGAGAAAAGACTTCCATTGGTTTGCCCTTTAGTGTAGACTTCTCGCTCTGGCACTAATAAACAATATCAATGCGCCTGCACAACAGACCATGGTTGGTCACAATCTCTTTGATGGTTTCAAACTGTCTCCAAGAGTCTGAGACACAAGGCATGACAAGAACTGATCAGATGATTGATGATCAGATGATTCAGATGATGATTCAGATGAGAGATGGGTCAGCCCCACTGTGGAAAATTTTGGAAAAGACTTCCATTGGTTTGCCGAAGCTGCCCCTTTTGCCTCAAACCTCGTCACAGCGCTATCACGGAATCCAGCCCTTTTTACATCTTTTTACTGGATCAGCCGCTTGGCAGCACCAGAAACACGCTCCTGGAGAGGATTGTGCCACGCATAGGACAATACCATGTTACATGACATGATAAAAGATGATGGACCGTCATGGACACATATCATATGATCCCATATGTGTATCATAGTATCAGTACAGTAAGATATGATATATTTATGTAATGTAATATTCAATTATAATATGTAACACATTGCCTCATGACTTACCTTGACATTCAGACACTGCCCATACTGGGTACAATTCTGTATTGTCTCGCCCAAATGACCGAAGTGCCGCTGTGCCGCTGTGCAAAGGAATGACTGTGACTGGGGCAGCTCTGTCACCAGCCACCATGGCCTCCATGGCCGCCCTGGAGTTGGACGTCATGCCTTGGAAGGTGCAGGCGCGGGCGAACGCGCAATGAATGCACAGTGAATGCGCATAATGTGCACGGGATATGCGCAAAATATGCAGAATACCTGGGGGTTGGAGATGTTTGGAAGTGTTGGTCTATCCTGTAGCACAATTTTACAATTTTTGTCAACAGCCTTGTACAGTGTCATGGATGCCGTATTTCCTTGCAAACAGTTTACTGCGTGTTTAACACACGACTTGACACTTTACATTCTGTTTTACAAGGTGTTTGGCAGTATCCGACTCAACATTTCTTCAATTTTGGTTCGTTTCTTCGTGTGGTGTTTTATACATCTTCTCAAAATGGCCTTCGCATGGCACATAATAGGTGACATGTGTGATTTCCCTCATCGACGTTTTTCCGATTGTGCTTTACTGCGTGTTTTATGTGTGCATTGCACAGGATTGTGGAACTGCTGGATTCTGGACAGTCTTGTCCATGTCAAGCTATGACTCGGAAGAAGCGTGCATCATGAATCATGAACGGAACAGATATTGGATTTTTTTGATAGCCATAGCAATTTTTGGATTAGTGAGAAATGTCGCTTTGGCTGAGCATCAACGTTTCATATTTGTTTCTTTGTTTTTAGACATGTGATGGCGCAGTTTGAGGACCATGCCCTCCAACAGTTCTCCACGGAACATGCCTGGAACTCCCAATAGTCGGATGCAATGGCAGCCGGATGCACCGGAAGTTCAAGCCGGCTATGAGAGGCTTTCGAGACCAGGAGCTGAGCTGCATGATGGCAATTCTTCCTTGTTTGACAGCGACCTGTGCCGTGGTTTGTTGCGGCATGGCACGTCTCAAGGGCGGCGCAGACCAAAAGCTTTTGGCGAGGACCAGGAGAAGGGAACTACATCAGCAGCCAGAGGGACAAGCAATGGTGGTCCGATATACCGACATCCGACATCGTTAACCAGTGCTGTGCCTGGAGATCTCCTCTTCACACCTCGAAGCCTTGGTGCAAGCAGTCAGAGCGGAAACGTTGAGCTGAAAGGATCTTGGTGGTTCTCTCTGGAACCCGAGAAGTGCAATCTAGGTGTGGACGCAAATCAATCGAGATTGCCAGCCGATCCCCAGTGGGCTTGGCAGTCTGGCGTGGATACAGCTCTGCCGGGCCAACCACCCGCACATGTTCATTATTACAACGAAAGTTCCAGTGAGGGCTAGAGACCTGGCGCAACAGTTTGAAGTCATGACAGCGTCTTTAGTGGAGGCTTCAGTGGTGGTCATCCAACACCTAGCAGAGTGCTGGAGACTCGAAGTGTAACATGTCCTCAGCACATCATTCGGCAGCCGTACTGGTACAAGTTCATTCTGCAGAGAAAACAGCGTGTGAATCTTGATGTTGATCCTCATCTTGATTTTCCGGTTGCTAGCGGAGCCCTGTTCTTCTTTCCAAGGGGGCGATGATGCTATTGTTCCTTGTGGCACTGGCCATGTCACAGGGACGTCCTTTGGGCCTGCCATGTCTATGTCGACTTTCTTGAACAGCCCACGTCAGGATTCGTCCTTCGGTGTATCTTCGTCTTCTTCTCCAGAAATCGCCCATCGCATGTACAGGTATGAACCATCCAACTTTTGTGTCGCCCAGCAAGTCAGAGATCAATCCATTGTGACACTGCCGCAGGCAGAAACCGTGAAATCCCTAAATGCCGAAATTGCAGAAATCAGTGAAGCAGCCTTGTTTTCCATCATGATGTTGGTACTGCTGTTTGGGACAGTGTTTGTCATTTACCTCAAGCATCGTGACCCAAGAGCATATGAGCTTGTAAAAATAGGCAACTGCAGAAAGTCCCGCAGAGTTCGCATCATGTTTGATCATTTCAATGCCCAGCAACAGAAGGTGCGTACTGTGGTGATGCTTTTACTTTTGCATGAAGCTCAAGGTGTAATGTCACTTGAAAATCAGCAGGGTGAGCCCAATGTTGCCGCATCACCAAACGATGTAGAGCCTTCTGTCCCCCAAGCAAAGCGATTGCCCATCATTCATACCATCATTGTAGCAATCCCGATAATGATTGTGTTGCTCATTGGTTTCATGGTCCCAGGAGGTACCCAAATGAGATTGCCGCCAGTGTATGATCCATCAGACCAACATCAGTCATTCCGTAATTGGAGCCAAGATCTCATGTTGTGGACCATCTCAACAGATTTACAACCCCACCAACAAGCGGCCATGATCATTGCTCAGCTGCGCGGCCCAGCCAGAGAATTGGCCAGGAGCATAACCCCACAGGAATTGTATAACGGTGGCGTGTTCAACGGCATTCAGTTGGATTCCGTAAGTTATCTATTACAGGGGTTTAGCCACCGATTCGCCCCATTAGACGACGAGAGTCGGTTGCGCGCTGCCCAGGAACTTCTTAGCTTCTCTAGACACCCTCATGAAACCATAGATGCGCTGATCACAAGATTTGAGCTGGTGAGAAGCAGAGCCCGACAAGAGGGTGGCGGCGCACAGGTGAGTACAGAGACAGCCTCATTGTTGTTGCTGCGCGCATGCAATTGCACATCGGAGCAATTTCAATCCTTAACCCTTCCATTTGTTTACAGACTTCCACCCACCAACCAGCAGTTCAACAGCCAACATGTTGTGTAGCCATGTCAGACGCTTAGGACATATCATCGAACGTCAACCACTCAACATAGCATCCACATTGCGTCAGGGTCAGCATGCGCAGACCAACCATTACCCTGCAGATGCAAGCCCCAACACCACTGATGATCCCAACGCCAATCTAGATTGGAATGCACCAATGGGGCCAGGAGTGGTCATTCCCTGTCATGGATGGGACAAGTGACACTGATTCAGCGACATCTTCACATTCAGGTGGTCATGTTGACACCAGTGACCTTCAAGGCATGACGGAACATCAAGCTGACATGTACTTGTTCGGTGAATATCAGCATGCCAAGCGTAGGCGGAGGAGGTATACAGGAAAACCCGTAAGAGCATTGCGCAGGGTTCTTAGGAAGAAAGGCAAAGGCAAAGGAAAGAAGGGCCGCAACGATTCCTTCTTAAATATCCTGCAAATTCTCCAAGAGTCTGCATATTACAAGGGTAAAGGAAAAGGGGGCAACACCAGCGGCAAGGGATTTGGTCGGAGATACAATCGCAAAGACCGCAATGGCCAAATCATGAGATGTTCAGTTTGCGGTTCAATGAATCACTTGCGAGCTAGGTGCAATCAACAAGGTCAAAGGTCAGCTGCAATCCCAGTCGCAGACTGGCAGTGGTAACATCCAACCAGCTGCTGCCCGCCATATGTTTGTGTCAGAAGAACCTTCACTGCATTTTGCGACCTATGAATCTAGTGCCCCGTCAGATTTAGGTAGTTGGTCCCAGGTTCCAGATGATGCTGGTGCCAGTACTCCTCCTGCATCATCACGTCCTGCACCCGCTCGAGACAGAGCAACTCCTCATTTTCCAGAAGTGCATGCTATGACGCCTGACAGGCCAAACGACGACGTCACGCACCCATCAGCTGCACAGCCAACATCGCAAGCAGATCCGTGGGTAGGTGGGCCAGACCCATGGATGCAGTGGTATCAAAACCAGCCATCGTCAAGTCAGAGCCTGCCATCAATGCCACCAATGCCACCATGGCTTTTCCCGGACCAGCATGTAGCGCCACCAGGTTTGCATTCAGTCAGTTTGACATCACGAGCATTGCTCAATAACAGTTGGAACATCCCATATATGCCATTAGAAGACTCGCGCAGTGATTTGCCTAGTTCTACTTCAACCCAACTTTTGAGTGATCCAGCTTTGGAAGCAATCCGTGCGCAACTTCCGCTGGCATTTCCAGGCAACGCCAGGAACAAGAAGAGTCTGCTGGCAGCAGCGATGCCAACCGAGTTCCAGCATGGCTTGTGAGCGCATATGGCAATTTAGCCAACGCGCCAGCCACGCCAGGCGTATCGAATGCGCCACCCAGTGAACCCCCTGACGAAGTGCAAGTGCCTCAACTGGATGAACCAACGTTACCAATTGCCGAAGTGACCAATATGTTTGCAAGCATCCATGCCACCAAGAATCGCCTGACTGGTACAAGGTCAGAAGAATCCCGCGCATCTCAGGAGCCATCAGCATCCAGCACCCCTGCACAGGAAAGACCGCCCAGCACACCATTCACAGACAGGTGCACCATTTGCCAGCAGCTGTTCAACCAAGGCGAAGAGCTGCTGCGTATAACATGCGGCCACTTGTTCCATAGCCTGTGTTTTAGCGAATTGATGCAACATTCCTGGGATCGAGAGGTCGTGCAGTGTCCCAACTGCCGAACAGAGGCGTCAGTGACACGCACATGGGTCTATGCAGTGCCACCCACTGTGTCAGAGCATCCGACTGAGCCGAGTGCAGGACATGCCGGCCCGCCGGCAGAGCAAGCCCAGCAGTCACCATCACCTACACCTGCCAGTGTTCAGTCTGCAGTTGAAACGCCAGTGCCCAGCGATGGTGATGCAGATGACCACAGTGAGTTCCGCAGCCCTCAAGCTTCAGCATTCCCACGGTGGCCGGTACAATTACCCGGTACAACAAGGTGTGGAAGAGTCTGCTAGTTACCACTCCAAGGTTCGCCCTGCGCAAGGTCATGGTTTGCTGATTGATCCTGGCAGCTATGGTAATTTAGTTGGTGATGCATGGGTTGAAGACCTGCAGTCCACATTGCTCAGTCATGACCATTCTGTCCAACTCATCAATCGTGAGAAGCCAATGCATGTCGGTGGCGTTGGAAAAGGATGCCAAACATGCACCCAAGACGTAGTATTTCCACTTGCCTTGCAGAGATCAGATGGAACGATGAACCTAGGTGATTTCACTCCCGCCACAGCAGGATGCCGGCACTGCTAGAGCTACAATCGCTAAAGAAGCATGGCACCATATTGGACCTACGCAGCAACATGATGCATTTCATCCCTGAAGGTACTGAGGTTGAAATGATTTTGCCTGAAGGCACGGAATCATATGCCTTAGAGCAAGCATAATCAGGGCACCTCATGCTGCCATTCACTGACTTTGCTGCGTTAAAGAAAGCCCGGTCCGAGCGACCAAACACTAAGGTGATGCACATGTCTAACGAGAATGACAATGCAGGCGATCAGGTGAGCATCGGTCGCCACAAATTACAACCCGAGAGTGGGTAGTCACAAGCAAGCACAGCAGATCCCAAAAGCTTGCCATCAACCCTGCACCACCAAAGACTTTCTATGGCGCCATCAGGCCTAAAGCTAAGTCCCACACATCAGCCTGTCCAGAAGTGATGCCCCGTCCAGCATATGAAGCAGAGACATTGCCAGCAGGTGTATATGCCAAAAAGTGAGAGCCGACCAAACGCAAAAGTTCCAAGCGCAAGCGCACAGAAGGGACACTGCTTGGTAATTTCAAACCACAGCAGCAGCATCGCTGCATGCCACAGCCTCGACAAGGAAGCATCCAGGTTCAGACCGTTGGAGCTTCTCAGAGCACTTGAATTTGACAGGATTATAGAGGATATAAAATAGGCAAATATGTAGCAACTTGGATCGACTGGCAAATGCCAAAGGCGTTTTGCGGAGCCAATCGCTTAGGCCAGGTAACTCAGAAACTACGCGCGTTGGTAACCATTTCCCAAAGATACGATGTGCCAGTTTTCATTTCAACGAACCGTGTCGATGCTTGGCAATTACCTCAGTTGCTTGAACTTAGATCAAAATGTAAATTGCATGAGTCCAAGCACCGATGGTGTGCATTAGGTATCAAAGCAGGAAACCAGATGGAGCCCAGCGCTGTCATTCACCGCATCGCCAGTTCCTGTCCAATTTCCGATACGCCTTGCAGTTGCAGCCCTGCCATTGAACATGTATATGATGCGGCGACAGTCACAGCCAGTGCTACGCATTCCAGAAGTGCAGCAGAACAAGAATTTGTGATGTTTTTGCTGAAGACCACTCTTCAGCCACTAGTCCCATCAGATTGGTCATCCTTTGATGTAAGTAGCTCATTAAGAGGCATTCGTTTTTCAGATGAAGATGGACAGCGTAGGATCCTCAGAAAGCTACATATCAGATGGTGGCACATAAGTGTTCAAAGGTTGAAAGCAATTCTCCATCGCGTTGGAATTCCAAAGAAAACTTTGGATATGATAGATGGCATCGTTGACACATGCCGAATTTGTCGCACTTGGGCACGATTGCCAAGTCTTGGGTTCCAGTGCTTTGAAAGACAGAAGCGTAGTGAAGCCAGAAACGTAATAGATGTTCGATGGGTTTTTACATGGAAAATAAAACAAGGCAAGAGATTTATTCGAGCTAGATTGTGCATCCGTGGTTTCAAGGATACAGGTTCTGATCAAGATGTAAATACTTCCCCAACTGCGACCCGATTTTCGCAACGATTGCTTGTTAGTGAGACAGCAGCCAGAAGATGGTCCTTAGCGTCAACAGATATTCCCAAGGCTTTCCTCCAAGGCATTTCCTATGCCGAACTTGCTAAAGAGACAGGCCGTGAAGAAAGACAAGGATCTTTTGAGCTAAGTGGTCAACCCATTTTCTGCTTGCGTCAGCTGCCAGGTTTTAGTGATTTCAATCCTGCCTCAGAAGTCCTAAGATGCACTAAGCCTGGCACAGGCTGTAAGGATGCCCCCCGGGCATTTAACTTGAAATTAAAAAGGGTCACAGCAGCTTTTGGATTCAAACCATCCATCATGGACATCGAACTAGAACTTTGGCACGACAGTAAGGGTGAGCTTAGCATGCTGCTTCTCAAACATGTCGATGATTTCAAGATCAGTGGTCGCAAAGATGACATCGAGAAATTAGCCCAGCATCTTGCAAAAGAGTTTGGCAAATTGGACCTCGAATGCGACAATTTTACCTTTTGTGGGGTAAGACATCGACAGAACCCAGATGGCAGCATCTTTCTGGATCAAATGAGTTTCATTTCTGCCATTCGAGAAATGCAACTGCAACCAGAACACAAGGCTCTGGATGTGTTGCCTGAGGAAGTTCGCAGACAGTTTTTGAGCTTGCTGATGACTGTTGCATACGCGTTGTTGACCAGACAGACCTGATGCCGCAGTGTATGTCACTGCCCTCCAGCGTGAAAGCCGCACAGCTAAACCAGTGCATGTTCGTAGATTAAACACGCTCATAAGATGGCTAAAACAGTAACCGCAAAGCTTAATATATACAACGATGGAATACCCAACCAACCTAGTAGTATATTCCGATTCAGGCTTTCAAGCACGCTCAGAAGACGGTCTTAGTGTAAGAGGAATGATAGCCTTGAGGGTGCCTTCAGCACCTGGAAGCTAAAGAAGAAGGCGACATTGAAGAGCAACCAGATATCTCACAGAGTTGATATCTACTGGTGGCATTTGTGCCGGAACGCTTGAATGTAGTGATCTCTTGCAGAGCGCTGGAGAATCACAACCACCACAGCCATATGCACTCCAACCGACCTGGACCTGAATTTAGGGTCCCTGGCGCACTTCAACCAACTTGGACCTGACGAGTTAAAAGAGAATATCCAGCCCCTGCAAGGGAAGTGAAAAGGGAGAAGACAGCAGCCTCTGCCAGCAGCTCCTGCCAAAGGACATTGACGCGTGAGAAACCACTGTCCCCAAGCCAAAGAAGACGGACCATGCTAGGTGCTATGACAAAAATATTCCAGTCCAACGCCAAAGCAAAGGCTCAGCCCAGAGTCAAGGCCAAGGCCAAGCAGTTGGGCACTCTGCTAGTATGCCGACGTGGTATGCAATTCGCTAGTCTCGCATCGAATTCGTTAGTCTCACATCAACCACCAACTTGCTGGAGTTTTTTTATCGCTAATGCGATTTTATCGATTTGTCTCCAGTCGACGGCATAGTCTCTTTCGCAGTTAAAGTGTGCGCGTGTGTGTGTGTGCATTGCACAGGCAGGATGCCTGCAGAAGTGATGTTGTACTCATGCACTGAACATCTTGGGTTCTGCGTTGATCAGTGCTTCACATGGCAATTTTTGGGTTTGGGCCACCTAATTATCTTGCGACGTGTTGCTAATTGACGGGCAAATACTGATAGAAGAAGATCAAACATAGATAGTGACATGGCAATGTACTTATCTTTTTCTTTCGCATGTACAGTTTAGCTTCATGTCCTGCAAAACGTGTGATGTTCCTAGTGTGTTACAGATTTTTTGACATTAGAACGGAGAATTTTGTTTCAACATGACATGTTTTCAACTTTCAAAAAGACATGACCTCACGGACCAAAAATTTGATCAGCTGATTGCCATTCTGTGAAACCTTTGGCATAGTTCATGTCAAATTTTTTGCATAGCCAGTGATCCATAGGGCTTGCAAGGTGAAGGCTGGTCAAAGGATATCATTTTATTTTTATTTTTCTTCCTTTTTGTAGGTCTCCAATGCCTCAACTGCAGCTTCCGATGGTTCTGACGGCTTTCAGGACGATATGGTTGTGCAGTGCCACTGTGATTGTGATATCTGAAATTCACGTCGAAGTCTCTGAGCGTCTTTCACACTACAGGAAAGTCTTCGTGAGGCTTTGAGCCCGACACTTAGCAGTTCCTAAAGTCCTAAAGCGAGTTTGTGGCCCATGGCTCACTCTGATTGTGCCCAACGGCCTGCTTACCGAACCCAAACCGGAATTATCCGGAATTGCTTTCTCAGTTTGCTTTCAGCTCCGACTCTCTTGCGAGCCGCAAGTTTATCAACCACTGTATATCAGCTGACATGGAATTAGGATGAATTGGGATGAATTAGGATGAATTATGATTGAATCTTCAATTCTCTTTGGTGCCCTCTAGCAACCCAGGCCCAGGCAGCTCAGATTCAGACAGCCTGCGTCATATCATTCCTGCAAGCGCCCAAAACCAGAAAATGCCTAGCGCCAGCGGCTCAACTGCTGCTTGTTCTTTCACTGTGGATATCCTGTGGAGAAATCGAGCACAGACTTGGCTGTCACTTGGCTATCGCTTGGCTTCAGCTGAGCCTGACGTTGCTTTGCTGTAGGCCATGGAACCCATGAGAGCTGGAATGCTAAGTACTCCTTCAATTCCCCCTCCACCAGGCATATTGTCTTGCATCAGCTTGCAGTGCAGTTGCCAGTCTTGAAGCAGAGAACGGCAGCCATTTCCAGATATTATTGGAGTATGAAGGCGAAATGTCATTGAACTGTGGTAGAGTGCAAGGATCTAGAAGGATGAAGGCATCAAGATGAGTAGCGGTTGTTATGCTCGTATCAGATCGTATCATAAGCTTGTCAGAGGCTTCCGGACGTGCCAGGTCTGGAGATTGAGAGAGGTGCAGATGTGAACATTCCTTCAAAGGCTCTTAGTGACGGCAATGGCTGTTTGACTTGTACAGAAGCATTCGTTGCCCAGTGATGCACTGTATGTGAAATAGTAACATCTAGCATGTGTGTTACCGGAGAGGAGGCATGAACTCGTACGTGAGTTCTTGAATCACACAGTACCACTGGCCAGGCAGAGCCCATGTCTTCGCCAGAAGGATTATTTGACCTCGTCCAGGAGCTAGGATGAACTAGGATGAACTAGGATGAACTAGGATGAGCAAGGTTAGCTTTGTGGACACCCAGAGTCGGCTAAGTTCAGCCACTACCAGATTCTTTGACACCTTGGCGATGTGCATTTTAATCTTTTAGCAGCCCTTGTTAGTGTAAATCTCTTAAGTGCTTGTGATCCACATATTCCTTTTGGCGTGGAAGGAGTTGCATCATCAGGTCAGCGCATTACAAAGCGAGCTGCCCCTTCCCCAGATAGGCAAAATATGGCAAAATCAACTTGCTTTCAGTCATCAACTCTTGACCATCTTCATCCAAGACAGTAAAGGCTAGTAAAGGCATGATTCGAAGATTTGGTATTTGATCCAAGGTACACCCAACAGGCCCAACAGGCACAACTGATGCAACCTATGCCAACATTGCAAGCCATGCAGACTCTTGGCTGCAGCCAAGTGAATTCAACCAGTCTTGGACTTTCAATGTATATACTCAGATACTCAGATGCCAACTGCTGACAGCCAGTGTGTTGTCTCTTTTTGTGGGCATCCAGGCCTAGTGTCGTTCCAGAAGGTGTTTGGACTTCGATGCCGGTCGCTTGCCTCATTTTCAAATGCCCTGAAACTTTTGCTTGCGTTGAAGTCTTTGCCTCATGTTTTAGAAGTGTCTGAAATGAAGAACACAACACTGAGGTGACTCACAGTACACCTTTTGCTGATGGAGTGTCGCCACTGCCGTGTTGGCCCGGTTCTCAGTCGTTGAGAGCGACAGATGCGACAGGGTCTGACGACAGAGGTGTCACCACGTGCCTTTACACTCAAATCTCGCGCAACCGAAATCAAGGCATGGCTACAATCACGTCAGCACTGGCCAGGACCTGTGTTTGTCGCGATGTTTCATGGCTTTGTTAGCCCACGTTGTCCAGGTTCAGTTCATTGCTAGTGTTGCCAGTGGGATTGTTGATTGAAATGGGAGGATCCTAAGCTCACCAGTGCACGCTCCCACACGTTGAAGAATGGTCCCAATGCACCTCAACGGCATTAGACCGTAAAGCTGTACGTCAAGCTGTCAGACTTTTAATGACTGCAAGCTTTACAGAAATTCAGCAGGCACTGCGCGTGCGGCAGTTTTGTACCGCCTGCGGAGTGCGCGTCCAACAGTGCCTTGGCCTTTCTTTGGACGGTGTTGAAATGTTTTGAAAGTTTAGAGTTTAGATTTTGTTGAAGATAAACACATGGACGAGGAAAAAAATGAAAATAGAGGATGCATCCAGATCAATGCGCCTCAGAACAGAATACGAGAAGCATTTTGTTCTTAGGTGCCGGTCAGCAATTGATAAGTTATCCCGGGGTGATGTTCCTTTGCGATGCCGTTTCTTTGTCGTTGAAAGAGCTTCGCTCGCAGCCACAGAATCCACAGGGCCTGGATGCTCCACCTGATCCACCGGCCATTGTCTCCTAGTGTTCCGTTCCCGCGGGGCCCGTCGGGCCCGTGGGGCCCGCCCGTGGGGCCCGTGAAGCCCGTGAAGCCCGTGGGGCCCGTGGGGCCCGTGGGGCCAGGGCAGGGTCAATGAATGCCTTTTGTTTTCTGGTCTTCTTCTACGAACTCCTCTGTGTGACTGTCGGTGCCCGAACTTACCTGTAATTTCAATTATTTTGC
>Ga0126342_10017188_pt1 | contig 12535 bp, 7 predicted proteins | sample Cyp1metagenome_FD_92528 | JGI IMG/M metagenome (GOLD analysis project Ga0126342, IMG submission 92528) | Coral microbial communities from Lord Howe Island, Old Settlement Bay, Australia - Cyphastrea 1 metagenome | ecosystem: Host-associated > Invertebrates > Cnidaria > Coral ...
AACTATATATATATAACAATATATATATAACTATATATATATACAACTATATATATAACTCTATATATATATATATATATATTTAACTGTACATATAACTATAATTATGTATATATATAACTATATATATAACTTTATATATATAACTATATATATAGAACTATATATAACTATATTTATACAACTATATATATAACTATAAATAAAACTTATAATTTAAGTATATATTTCAACATATTTCTATCACTATATATATATATATATAACTATATATATATATTTAACTGTACATATAACTATTTGTATATATCTATATATACACATGCATTGCTTAAACATACTGACTGAATTGATTGAATCATTATTTGGTGTGAGTGATTGCAAGCATGTGCGAACGGCCAAACTGGATTGCCGAAGAATCATTGTGACCAAATTTCTCGAACAGATTGCAAGTCCCTGTAGCCTCCAATTGTTCAGCGGAAGAATTAGATATGCAACATCTAACAGCGTTGCTCCCCAGTAACCAGTACATGTGATAGGATGCGATAGGCACAAGACAAGGCAGACAAAGGTGGAAAATTCTATGTTTACCTTACCCCCTTCCCCCCACCGTGGGTGACCTTGGGAGCAATGTGGGTGTCCTCCAAGGGCCATCGTGTACCAAGTGCCACAGACCACTGGTGTGGTATCTTTCCAGCTACCACAATATCCCAAGTTGACGGTCTTCCCCATGTGTCGCGGCAGCAGACAAGTCTGTCATCAGTGGCGTAACTTTCAGATCGGTGGAAAATGTGGAATAGCTTCGAATAGGCACATGCTTTATATACTTGGATTGTGGAGCCAGATTTCAACGTCATTTGTCATTTACTTGGTGGTCTTGGTGATTCAAAATTTCTTGGGAATATTTTTTGAATTGTGCTTATTGTTCAGTCCTGGAATGATGATCTCTCCATGAACTTCACGTGCTTTACGCGGGAACCCGGGTGTGTTCTCCACCAGTCACTTCGTTTATCAGGCTTTACATGGTCTTCGAGGGTATAGTAGGTGCGTCCTCTTGGGGAGGCCTCTGAGGATTGGAACGATATGATTATCCAAGTGGGTCCTTGAATTTCTTGAGTCGGTGAGTTTTATTTAATCCACTATTTGGGGAATGTAATGAGACTATGTTCTTTTTGTGGGGCCATATTAAGCAATTCAGGAATATAGTCTTGGACACGTCAAATATGTCTGAGTTATGATGGTCAAAGTGTTTGGGACAATTGGTAACCTTAGAAATCAATTGTGATCGCCAAGAGATCTTTGAGTTTCTTCCGTGCCCCATACTATCTATGGCATCTATGGGTGGCTAATTTGCCTGCATTAATGGGCCATGTTTGGGGTACAAGTATATAGGGTACTCCATAGTACTCCCAAAACAGAAAACACATACGCCACTATGTTAGAATCAGACTTTACTAAGCGTTATTTTGTTGGGGGTTGCTATGGGTTGCTATAATACATCCCCATGATTCCCCATGTTCCCACAGGACTTGCTGCGTGCGTTTGGATCTTGTTAGCCTGTTCGCCGCAGCTGAGCACTCGATGGTCGCTTAGCGTGGGGAAGATGAGGAGAACTGGTGGTTTCAGTAACCATGGTCAAAACATAGGGGTCTGGTCATACCCCAGGAATAGTCGTTGTTATGTTTTTTTTTTAATATATAAGGATTTCCTAATGATGATGGGATGCGCCATGTACCAATATGTGCCATGTTTTGGCCATGGTACATGTGGATTTAAGCGTCAAACATAGGCATTCAACAAGCCACATGGTGATTTGTACCAGTAGTACCCGCACCTGGCGGGGCGGAAGTTGCTTTAGGGTTATACTATAAGACCTTTCTCATCTATAGAACTTGCATGCGCCGTGCGCCAGCCAGGCCCGTGCGTGCGTGCTTTGTGCGACGCTGCTGCGGTGTTGTTACCATTGTTGTCCAAGAACATGACCTGCGCGCGACCCCGGCGCAATGCAACGAAAAGCGAACACTTTCTTCACACTTCACGCTGCACTCTTCACACTTCACACTTGCACTTCACACTCCACACTTCATCTCATCTCACCTCATCTCAGCTCTTCTCACCTCATCTCACTTCATCTCACCTCTTATCATCTCATCCCATCTCTTCTCACATGTCATCTAAGTAAGTTCTTCTCAGCTGTTCTCACCTCATCCGAGCACTGATCAGCGTATCTCCTCGAAGTTCTTCTCCACTCATCTCAGCTGTTCTGCACAACAGACAGCTCTTACTCTCAGAGAGAAGTCCCTTGCACAAAAAAACATTGGGCGCAGAAGGCTTTTGCACACAGAAGCTTGAGACACAGGTGCATTTCCACAGAAAAGCCTTTCAAACATACTTTGTAATACAAAGCTTGCACAAAGCACTTCCCAGTACTACTTTGTACTACAAAGTACTTCCCAGTACCACTTTGCACTACAAAGCTTGAAGAAAGTACTTCCCCGTACTATACGGAGCTTGCACAAAGAACGTCCCAGTAATACTTTGTACTACAATGCTTGCACAAAGCACTTCCTACTACAAAGCTTGCACAAACCACTTCCCACTACTACTTTGTGCTGCAAAGCTTGCGCAAAGTACATCCCGGTACTACTCGGTACTACAAGGCTTGCACAAAGCACATCCCACAACTACTTTGTATTACAAAGCTTGCACAAAGCACTTCCGAGTACTACTTTGTACTACATAGCTTGCTCAAAAAACGTCCCAGTACTACTTTGCACTACAAAGCTTGCACAAAGTACTTCCCAGTATTTCTTTGAACTACAAGGCTTACACAAAGTACGTCCCAGTACTTCTTTGTACTACAAAGCTTGCACAAAGCACGTCCCAGCACTACTTTGTACTACAAAGCTTGCACAAAACACGTCCCAGTACTTCTTTGTACTACAAAGCTTGCACAAAGCACGTCCCAGTACTACTTTGTACTACAAAGCTTGCACAAAGCTACTTTGTACCACAAAACTCTCACAGGGCAGGTCCCACTACTACTTTTTACTACAAGACATGCACAAAATACTTCCCAGTACTACTTTGTACTACAAATCTTGCCCAAAGCAAGTCCCACTACTGCACAAAGTTCTTGCCAGTACCGCTTTGTACTACAAAACTTGCACAAACCACTTCCCACGACTACTTTGTACTACAAAGCTTGCACAAAGTACGTCCCAGTACTACTTTGTACTACAAAGCTTGCACAAAGCACGTCGCACGACCACTTTGTACTACAAAACTCTCACAGGGCGCGTCCCAGTACTACTTTGTACTACAAGACTTGCACAAAGCACTTCCCAGTACTACTTTGTACTACAAACCTTGCACAAAGCACGCCCCAGGACTACTTTGTGCCACGCTTGCCCACAGCACGTCCCAGTACTACTTTGTACTACAAACCTTGCACAAAGCACGTCCCAGAACTACTTTGTACTACAAAGCTTGCAAATGTCAACAGAACGTGACAAAAATCATGCAGCCATTACACTGCGATCTGCAACCAAAGATTCAACAAGCGCAAAGACCTACGCACAACCACTCATTGCAGAACACAGAGGAGGAACCGATTGCCCATCGTCACGATCGGACCCGCAACCGCCGCACACACACACACGAGCTGCTCATCATCGCCGGCTGCATCCACTTCACACGGAAAAACACAAGGTTTCGTGCTCTGGCTTTCTCCCCAACACGAGTCCTATGCAACATCCGTGCAACCACACTAGAATGCATTTTGCAGCGCCATGTTACAAACGCGCATGTATATATGCACATGGCAACAAAACATGACAACAATCATGCAGCCATTACAATGCGATCAGCAACCACAGCCTCCAAAACACCTTAGAACTACGCACACGGGACGAACCAAGCATTGCAAAACATCATCAAGGAACCACTCACGCACCAAAACGAACGGACCGCACCCGCCACGCACACGAGGTACCTTTCATCGCTGGCCGAAGCCACTTTATACTGAAAAACACAAGGTTTCGTGCTCCGGCTTCCTCCCCACCCTTCATGAATGTATTGGTATGTGATGTAAAGTCTCACACCGCCCTTTGTGAATGTATGGATATGCGATGTAACTCACAGCGCCCTTCATGAATGTATTGTTATGTGATGTAAAGTTTCACACCACACTTCATTGAGTAAAAATCATCCGTAACTCGGAAAATTGTCTCCCAACTTCCTTTGATTACCCACAAACGGATTACTTTGTTTGGAAATGGGGTATCCCGGCAAACTTGCATTTTACTAGCGGAAGTAATGATAAACCATGGGATTTGGGGTAGAAATAACCTTATTTAATATGATATTATATATATATATATATTATGGCAAGTGTGGCTTATTAAGGTTTATTCAAATGAGATTTCACATCCCGAGATTTCCACTAAAGTTTGTGAAGAAGAACGAAAACACGATAAAACATGCATATAAAAGCATATAAAGTAGGAATCTCGGGATCTCTCCAAAGCACCCCAACTTGGGATTCCTTACCATCGGTAAATCATGGTGAACTGTTCAGTAGCCGTGTGATAGGCAACATTAAGCAAACTAGTTCAGTTAAAGCCCTTTCCCAGTTATAAATAGAGTTAATTTTAATTATAACATAATATACCTAGCTTATAACTGGTACAGGGTCATAACTTCATAAGTGTACGAACTGTAATTCACTTCTGACTCGCCGGCTGGAAAACTCAGGTTGGGTCGATGCCACTTGCTCCCAGAACAACTTGGGGACGAGTGGGAGGTCCCACAAGAAGAACGACCCCGAAATGCCACATAAATCGTAGCTGTGATTGCACATTTTCATTGAGAAAATGCATGTTAAGTCACCCATCGTTCTCATTGGCCATATTTGAGGACATGTTTGGCCCCAAAAAAAATGACAATGATCAAACTCCCCCCTATGAAGTGACATGGCATCGTTCTCTCGCACAAGAGGCAATCGTTCTCACGAGAGCAATCGTTCTCACCAGAAATTCCTCAGTGGAATTCGCAGAACAGTTTCACCCCAAAAAAGTGAGAAGGAGGATTTTTGAGAAGAATAGGTCGTGTTGCATTTTTCAGGGGAGTCTAAAACAACTTTGCGCATTTTTCTCGAACAATCGTTCTTTAAAGCATCGTTCTTCTCGAAAATCTGCGTGCAAAAACGGACAAACAGAAAACCAGCAGTTAGTGTTGAGGAGTTGACATCTGGGGTGGGAGGATAATGGGGACTATGGGCTGGTGAAACAAAAGTGAACCTCTGCAGTTTCTTTGGGCAAGGTCAGTATCCCGCGAGTAAGACTGTTGAAAGCATTTGACACCATAAGACTTTGGATTTCAATGTTTGATTAAAAAACAGAAGTTGAAACAGCTATTCGGAATGGACAGGGTTGGATTAGAATATTAAAAAAATTGCCCCGATGCGCGTTGCTCAGAGTTTGTTGTTTCATATGTTTTTTTTTTGGGGGGGGGCCAGCTAGCATCAGGATTTTTTTTGGTTGATATTAGATCATAATTTTTGAAATAACCATTTTCGGGGTATCCACTATCCACCTATTTGGGACAGAATCATGTATGTGACGCATGCGTACAAATTAATTATTTACATATATATATATATATATTAACACTTGCATAATAAAACACATACGAATAGACCTTCAGAAGTTCATCCACATACAGAAGTTCCGTTGCTTCCAGTGAGGCCATTTTTTTCCCGAATGAAACTGTTCTGTTGGGAACAATCAACTCATAGTGGGATATATAACCCACAAAGTTGTGCAGATTTATAACCAACCATTTTATTGGGATCTTGAGGGAAGTAAAACCAACTTGACATGATACGTGGGATCGGTACCTGATTTGTTTATCTTCGTTACAAAAGATATATAATTCGAATGAAGATTACGAGTCCATTTCATGGCAAAATATGATAAAATATGTGGATCTGATCTTGGGGATCTTGGGAACAATGCCCGAAATTGCCCTCAATATTTCTGGAACATCGAAAATATGCCTCTGGTAAATGTTCAATGTTCCTATTGGGTAAATTTTCTGGAAGGTCTATATTTCAATAGGAACATCGCAAGGAACTGGGTCAGTGGACTCCTCCGTCCCAAGGCCTCGCAGTCATAGCAAGGAGGTGGGAGTCATTTCTGGGGACTTGTTAGGTCATCGACGTTCCCAAGTTGTTTGTCATTCCAAATATGGTGATTTAAGATGATTTAAAATATATTCATATATGAATATGTACATGCGATATCATGAGATATCATGAGATAAGATTTAAAGCCATGCGGGGTGTGTGCAATCCGGCAAGCCAAGGATGAGGACGCATAGACCCTTTGTTGTGGACGAGTTGAGAAGGGTATAGGGGGGGGGGTCCTAAAATCGGGATAAATTGGCGTACCCCCAAATCATCCACTTTAATAGTATTTTCCATTATAAACGATCCAGCTATTGGGGTACCCCCATTCATGGAAACTTCCATATCTAGGTGTTCATGATTTTTCATGCGCAGGCTTTGATAGACAACCTACCCTGATGCTGATCAACAGCCTGCCCAGCAATTACCCCACGAAGTTTAGCTCTGTTGTACAAGTTCCTACCCCACAGGTAATTTAACATAATAGTTGCTCGTTCGAGTGGGAAAATGTCATTATATAAAGAATGGGAACATTATAACATAATAGTTGCCCATCCTGCCAACACTCAACCAGGGATTTATTATCCCAGCAAATCGGTGATAGCTGGCTTTTCACGACTGTGCTGGACGAATCCATGATTGAGATGACAATTCCCAACCCTCAAGCATTGGATTGCCTCGTTGTTGATTCTTTTGAATAGATTTTTCGATTGTTTAACATAGCTATGGAAGAAGGAACACCATTTTAGTCTGGTAAATCATCAAACCAAATGGGTCATTTAAGTACCATAGCCCATAGCTGTGTTAGATTAACAGATGGTACATGATTCGTCCTGCATACATCCCATTTGGAAACTCACTGAGATGTCTGAAAAAATATTCAGTAAGGGCAATCATCCCTTAGAATCACCCTGTTAGGTTGGTGAAATGTTGCATCATGGTATTATTATCCTAACAGCAAATATATATAATTATATATATAACTATAAGGGAAACATATGGGGACATCATATACCTTTTTGTTTATATTGGTATAATCATCTCCATATTGACCTTACTTCGTCATATATATATATATATATCATCATATCCTCCAGGAAATCAACATGGAAATGAGACAAATCACATGGTTTTCCTGGGACATAGCAATGTGAATTCTCCAAGTTTTCTTGGCAGGTCATCGGCAGGCCCAAAGTTTCAGGCCTGGTCCGGGTGAATTAGTGATAACTGAGGCATTGTATGTTGGTCTACTACAATGAAGCCGATTAACATACTGCATTCACTATGAGTAATGCAACAGCAATATCTATGAGTCAATTATTTCCATCATCTTTAAACTTCTGAGCTGTCCTCCAACACAATCTAATAATCCAAAAACAATGATAATAATAATCATATATAACTTATATAACAGCAATAATACCATGAACATTTACGACAAATGAACCTCTGTAGGCAGCTATTTTAAATCTTCACCAGCCAGGGTGTTGATCCATAGGCTCCATAGGTTCCAGGTTCCACCAGCAGCTCCAAGGAGAAAACTTTAAAACACATACCATTTGGTTATGACTAACATAGCCATGGAAATCACCATTTTTACATATTTTTACTAGGTAAACCATCTATTTCTATGGGTCATTTTTCATGGCTATGTTAAATACCCAGAGGGTATCTACCAGGTTGAATCTACGCATGACTGAGAGAAGCCCGTGCTTTTGGTGGCAAACATGGTATTCTGCATCTCCACTCTAGTGCTTTCATCTAGCTGAGCCTGCTGAGCCCTGAACCTGATGATTGGCTAGTGGGTCTTATATACCCTCTGGTAAACTAACATAGCTATGGAAAATCACTATTTTTAATGGGTAAATCCACTATAAATGGCCATTTTCAATAGCTATTTTGACATAACCAGAGGGTAACTAATTGTAGCCCATTGCAAGTCCCAAAAAATATCAGCTATGACATGGAGGTGTCGTGGATGACCATGACGACTGGTATAGGTTAACCCATGGTGACGGCTGGGCATCCCCCAAACATATGGCTCAAAATATGCTACAGTAGCTCCATTTTAGGGTCCTGAAATGTCCACTGATGATATAAATCTTATAAATCTTGATTATGTCTTAGCCTTTTTGGGATTAGATATTCCATCTATGTTCTTCAAATTCACATATATGCTGGTCGAGTAATAATAATAATAATGGGGTTGGTTGAATAGCCATGTCTTGGGCCAAACACCCCCGAAATAGATTGATTAGATACCTTGCATGGTTGCGTCGAACATCCATGATCTTCTTGCTTACATGACACCTTATTACAAGTTACAGTAGTTACCCAGTGTTTAAGCTTGTTGGTTAAATTGTCCAGTGGGCTACAACCCCGTGTTTGTTGGTCAAAAACTAATTTTAACTACCCAATGTGTGCTAAATTTGAGTATGGCATATGTAGCTAATGTAGCTAAACAAAAACTCTAACAGTATCTAACAGTTATATATTATTATATATATTTTTTTTAGGTGTTCAACCCCTAAGAACTGTTGTTGTTGGTGAAATCTCCCTATCGCTGTGTCGCTAGGCCTTGAGCTGCGTCCGCTGCCCAGCCTCCAAAGCCTTCCGCGGAGGTGGTGCCCCAGTTCGTTAGCTAAGTTGGTGCACATAACTCCCATTTCACTATGGTTTATGGCAGATATAACGAACTAGTTAATGGGGATTATAAGCCGACTTATAACTGGGGGGCACCATCCTGTGGTTTAATGGGGATTTAATGGGGGATTTCATGGTAGTTTAATGGTGATTTTATTGGGTTTTCATGGACATTTATGATAACCAATGGTGATATATTTATATATATATATTTGATATAGTGGGGATATGATTGGGATAGTGATGGTTGATGATTGAATGGGGGTTGAATGGGGATTGAATGGGGATTGAATGGGATAATTATAGAGCCGAGATGAATCGAGAATCTGATCATATCTGATCTTTGGGTGATGTTGGTGTGGATTGTTAGTGGGGATGTAATTACAATCACCAGGCTGTAAAATGGGGATAAGGAAAATGAAGACGAACTATCAAATTTGTGGCTACCCTATTCTGAGACAAATCCAAAAATCCTATTGATGTTGAATCGTATGTGAGATCTTTGAAGTCTGAGTCTTTATCGTCATGTCATTCGTTCCTTAGACGTGGTTGTATAGTTTAGTTGTAGTTCAACTAGGTTCCGTGCCACAGACGGTAGTGTGGAATTGTTGCCGATGTCAAAATCACAAAATAAGGTTTGTTGGATGAGTCCATGTATTTGACAGTAGAATTTCAGCCATCAGCATTATTTTAGTAGCAGGATCGTTTGAAAATCATGTCAAGTTTGTCATGTTGGGAATTTCAATCATCTAGCAAATTGTTCATTGATGACATAATATATTATATTTATTCAATTATTTCCAGGCTTTTGTTTGGATTCTATATCCCAATGGTGCAGCCAGCTGAAAATTACTAGGAAGTAATGTTTACTTGGATGGAAGAGTGCAGTATCTTACAGTGATTTATAATGATTTCGAAGCTCCTACAGACAGAAGAAGATCACTATGTTTGGCAGCCCGCATGTATTGATCAACCATAATTAGCTGAATAAGTTGTAGAAACATGGCCCGACAGGCTTGAAGTATGGGACGATTTCATGGCGTTATGAAAACATGTCCAAGTATCCAGATAGCATGGTAGATTCCTCTCAAAAATGAAACACATGTTCCCCTGTACAAAGCCACTCTAGGAAGATACACTTGTCTATTGAGATGAAATTGTTCGTGGATTGCAGATGCATACTTTGATTATCCAGATAATCAACCATATTGTCATACATTGTCTATGAGTCCATAATATTGATTGTAAACATATATACTGTAAAATATTATATAATATGTTTAAGGGATTTATCAAAATAGTAAGAATCTGTAATTTCCTTGACCATTTGGATAATATGATAATATGACAATGATTCAGTTGCCATTATCATAATTCCGTGCATGCACCGTTCCAGAATTGAGATGGCAATCTACACAAGGTGGTGCCCCCTAGTGATCAGTTGGTTTATCACTTTTAATCCATCGAACTAGAATTACAATGACCATAAATCCCCTTTAACTTATAGTTTGTTCAACCAAGTTAGCTACCTATGGTGCACCACCTTGTATGTAAACAAGAACATAAATATATATATATATATAATTATGTATATATACAAAATGATATATATATATATATATATACACATAAAAAGTGTGTATATATATGATATGATATGTAAATAATGTATGAACGATCAAGGGATCATTTCTTTCTCTGTCGCCCTTTGTGCATCGCGCTGCCAGCCGCCAGGATCTTGCCTCGCTGCTCCGGATCTTCGCTGGAGTATGACATACGCTCGGAGGCGGGAGCTGGGAGCTGTGTAGGATGCTGCCCCCGTTCGATAGCTAAGTTGACATATAAGTGGCTGAATTCTATGATATTCTATGGTTTATGGTAGATATTTCATGAAAACTATAGAGAACTATAGTAAATGGGGTTTATAAACCTAACTGTAGAGGATTTGGTGTTTACCCTTTGGTAAACTAACAGTGTGCGAACTGGAAAACCACATTTTTTTAAATAGGTCAATCAACGAACTAAATGCGCCATTTTCAATAGCTATGTCAAATTACCAGAGAATTATCATGTTTTTTTCATGAGATAATTATGGATTCTATAAGGATGATAGTGGGTTGATTGAAATTATATGATGAATCATTCCGAACATGGATACTCTTGGGATGATCATGAGAAACCCATCCCCGGTGTTTTTTTTGGGTATCTTTCCCCACACGTGGCAAATCATGAGCCAAATAACCGTCATTGTTCGGGTTGAATCTGGATGAACATGATATGTACAAACATAGGAAGAAACAAATTGTTCGAATATGTGCTTCAATGGAGATGTCACCAGTGCAGACCAAACCTTTAAATATTTGGAAATGTTCAACAAGTGCCCCCCATTTGGAGTCATCCACACTGACAACTGTGGAGAGTTTTGTAGGGTGAAGCGAACTGGTTGGGTGCAAGATCCAAATATTATATTTTTTTCAGGATTTTGGCACATAAAGCGACTTTAAATCTCTCGATTGCAACGTTTCATCTCACTAAAAAGTGACAAAGAAAACAATATTCAACAGGTCAGGCTCAACTAAACTGCAACTTAATCTTACAGGTCACTGAGTCCTTGTTGTAAGAAACAGTTTTTCTTGGCGAATGCCGAAAGTGAATACAAACTAAGGATCTAGATTCTAAGTTTGGGGTTGACCGTGGATACCAGCGAAAAACATGTGTGATGTTGTATGAAAAACCAGCCAAGATGGGATTTTGGTAGCTCTTCAGCACCACTTCAGGAATTTAGATTATAACCGGTTCTTTGCTCCTTTCGTTTTTGAAGGAGCGGGAGGCGGAACGCCCCCACTTGCGGCAGGGTGCCCTAAGTGACAACTGATGATGGCGAGCAGTGAACAGGTTTTAGTTTGACAAAAAAAATGCAGATTTTTCAATGATTTGAGGCACGCAAATGAAAATGGGATTTCATACCTGAGCAATCCTGAGCATACTTTTTTTTTTACAAGCTTCACAGGTTGGGCTGACGACTGTGATGACTGTGCTTACGACATGACATTTGTGAGCATGTAGTAGGATGATAGTTGAAGTTACTTGAATGGTAAATTGGTAAGTGGGGCATAAACCAATCACTTCCGAACATGATTGGTTATACCACACCTCATTTCATCATTCGACTAACTGACTGGGACCATCCCGTTTGACGAAGGATTCCGAAGAGATCTGTCTTTGTCCCCAATGTCTTCCCGCAGCTTCGAAACCTTTCGAGTCCTGGAAAATCGATGTCGTTGTTGGCTTCATGGTCCAGAAGACCAGCACAGATGCCCCAAGTAGTCCATAGACCTGGAAGCAAGGCGCACAAACCTCTGTTTGCCCAGTGTTTCTATCTGTGGACACCATGAATTAGTAGTTGTAATTCGGGCAATGCCCCCAATCTACGCGGGTTACAAGCCCCACAGCTGAGGTATGTGGAACCTCTTCACCTAGGCGTGGGATCGCGCTGCTTTCAGGACACCAACATGAAAATTGTTTCATTCCAAAGTCTCAATGGGAGAAAAACATCTAAAGACATATTTTATATATATATAGATATATATTAGCATGTCGCTCTAGCACGTTTTTGAGGGGTCTCTTTAGAGCCTATGTCTGCCTCCATTTTCTGCATTACTGCTCCCTTAACTTTCTCCATTTTCTGCATTACTGCTCCCTTAA
>Ga0126342_10017189_pt1 | contig 12534 bp, 10 predicted proteins | sample Cyp1metagenome_FD_92528 | JGI IMG/M metagenome (GOLD analysis project Ga0126342, IMG submission 92528) | Coral microbial communities from Lord Howe Island, Old Settlement Bay, Australia - Cyphastrea 1 metagenome | ecosystem: Host-associated > Invertebrates > Cnidaria > Coral ...
ATGCATTGTATGTATGTATGCATTGTATGTATGTATGTATGTATGTATGTATGCATTGTATGCATTGTATGCATTGTATGTATGTATGTATGTATGTATGTATTTATGTATGCATTGTATGTATGTATGCATTGTATGTATGTATGTATGTATGTATGTATGTATGTATGCATTGTATGCATTGTATGTATGTATGTATGTATGTATGTATGTATGCATTGTATGTATGTATGTATGTATGTATGTATGTATGTATGTATGTATGCATTGTATGCATTGTATGCATTGTATGTATGTATGTATGTATGTATGTATGCATTGTATGTATGTATGTATGTATGCATTGTATGTATGTATGCATTGTATGTATGTATGTATGTATGTATGCATTGTATGCATTGTATGCATTGTATGTATGTATGTATGTATGTATTTATGTATGCATTGTATGTATGTATGCATTGTATGTATGTATGTATGTATGTATGCATTGTATGCATTGTATGTATGTATGTATGTATGTATGCATTGTATGTATGTATGTATGTATGTACGTATGTATGTATGTATGTATGTATGTGTATGTGTATGTGTGTATGTATGTATGTATGTATGTATGTATGTATGTATGCATTGTATGTATGTATGTATGTATGTATGTATGCATTGTATGTATGTATGCATTGTATGTATGTATGTATGTATGTATGTATGTGTGTGTATGTGTGTATGTATGTATGTATGTATGTATGTATGTATGCATTGTATGTATGTATGTATGTATGTATGGATGTATGTATGTATGTATGTATGTATGTGTGTGTGTATGTGTGTATGTATGTATGTATGTATGTATGTATGTATGCATTGTATGTATGTATGTATGTATGTATGCATGTATGCATTGTATGCATTGTATGTATGTATGTATGTATGTATGCATTGTATGTATGTATGTATGTATGTATGTATGTATGCATTGTATGTATGCATTGTATGTATGTATGTATGTATGTATGTATGTATGTATGTATGTATGTATGTATATGTGTATCTATGTATATGTGTATGTATGTATATGTATGTACACAGAAGAAGTTCACGCATGTAATCAATGGCCTTAAGACCCAGCAAAGTTGACTTGATTTGGACCAATTGATACCCAAAAACAACAAACTGGGTCAGCTTTTGACGCGTCGCCCCTTCGAGGCAGGGATTAAATTAACAACTGTGGGAAAAGAATGAAAGATCTGTTCAAAGAATACAAGAACCCCGAAAGAGGAGTCCTTTCCAAAGAAATCTTGAACAAGAACTATTGAAGATCCATCCTTACAATTCCTTACGCCCCTCCGCATCTCTATACATTCCCTGGCCCAAAAAACCGCCGCTTTGTAGGACTCCAAGGAACAAAGGAGGTGCCAGCCCCAGGCGACTACAGAGTTGCTTAGCAACCGAGTCCAACATACCTTGGGATCCGGAGGATTCGGAGTGTCCCATTGTCAATGTTATATAGAACCATTGTAGAACCATAATATATCACCATCATCAAAATATGAATATAATAATAATGTTTTTGATCATATATATATATATCATATATATCATTCATCATTACAATGGGAGATCTCCAGGATCCGATTTATTGGAGGTACGTTAGTCTTAGTACCATATGTTTGGCCGTATGAATTGGGGGGATATCCCCTGAAATTTAGGCCTGAAAAATAGGCCAAAAATATATGGATATATATGGTAGGTACCTCCATTTTAGGATCCTGAAATTCCCACTGACATTGCCAAATCGTGTTTTTTTGCCATGTTCCACCACTGGAAGGCCCACCCTGAGACAGAAAGTGGGGCCATCTTCGAAAAAAGGTCATGAAACGTTCTGGTTTCAGTGCTTGGAGAAGATCTTGGAAGCCCTGATCTTAGCACATCCAAGTTTGTCCAGCATGAGTATCCATCACTTGCTTCCCTTTTTGAGATTATTCTAAAAGAATGGCAAGGTGCAAATCTAGACAATCCTCAGTTCTGCAAACCGCCAATACCTTCTAGTAGACATGGTAGAGGAGAAAATCCACTAACATTATCCATTGCGGAATTATCAAATACTGGATTCTCCCATGGTTTTTTACTTGAAGGGGGTTCCTTCTTGTAAAACCAACATAGTTATTGAAAATGGCCCGTTTATAGATGATTTACCTACTAACCATGATCATGAATTTCCGTGGTGACCCTCCGGTCATCAAACATAGCAAATTCACAGAAATTCCATTTGCCATATAGAGTTAGAAATGGTGAATTTCCATTCCATGTGAATTTCCAAGTCTATTTCATCTTAAATTCCCTATAGAAATAGAGTTCCTTCATGGGAACATCAACCAAAAAATGGTAGATTTTCCATGGGGATTTTTTCCATTGCTCCCTCTGCGGACTGTGGGGGTTCCCCTCTGGTTAAGCCATGGAAAAAAGCCATGGCCCCATAGAAATAGATGGTTTACCGAACTGAAAAATGGTGGTTTACCTATTAAAAATGGTGATTTTCTATATGGCTATGTTAGTCATAACCGGTTTACCGAACTGAAAAATGGTGGATCTTTCTATATGGCAAACTGTGAATGTCATAACCGGTTGACCGTTCTTAATAGCATGGTGATGTTCCATGGCTATGTTAGTCATAACCAGAGGCTACTGTACCCATCACTGGTGGATTCTCAGGCGCCATCGGCCAGTCCCCACTGCCCCGGGTGGGTCGCGACTTCCAAGTGACCCGCCACGGCTGCTGTGTGCGGGCAGAGCTCCACTTCTTCTGGCAAGACACGTCGCACCATAGAGCCTCCGGCAGTTTTTTTTCTGGGTGCCGGTCCATCATACTTTGCCTGCAGATGTAGCTATAAATAACTATATATATATGTGTGACCATATATAGCCATATATATTTATATATGACCATATATAGCCATATATAACCATATAAATATAGAACTAACTATACGTCCAACTGTATTACTATAGTCCCTGGGGGCTTCATATCTCAACTTATGATACTTATCATCATAGCCATTGAAATCCAACTTGTTTCAAAGGAGAAAACACCTCTTGTACCTTCCTGGTTGGTGATTTATTAACCACAATGAAGCATGAAACCATGCATTAAACCATCAAATGACCACATTCTTCACCACAACCCCAAAAAAAAACATGCATGAACCATAAAAATTTCAAAATTGCCATTGTTCAACCACAATTTTTTAAAAAAAAAACATGAACCATAAAATTCCCATTGTCTAAATATGTTTGAATCTTCTTCACCAACAAAAAAATCCACGGGATCCCCCCATGAAATCCCCATGACACGCGCCTTGTGTCGGCAGCACCATGGGCAGCGCCGTGATTTTCACTTCCACCACCGAGGCCACGAAGACCGGGAAGGCGACCGTGCAAATCACCGCCACCTTTTTTTTGGTCGACAAAAATGGAAACAAACCACGAAGATGGCGAAGGGTTAAAATAAATTATATATATCTGGTTGTCAATGGGAATTCCAGGATCCTAAAATGGAGGCACTGTACCATATAAGACCATAGTTTGTGGGGATATTCCCTTACATATGCCTTATATATCTCTGGTAATTTGTTACAGTTTGCTATTGAAGCCATGGCCATAGAAATAGTGGATTTTCCCATTGATAGCATGGTGATTTTCCATAGCTATGTTAGTTTACCAGAGGGTATATATATATATCTGGTTGGTGGTTGAGAACCCCTCTGAAAAATATGAAAGTCAGTTGGGATGGTGGTGACATTCCCAACTGAATGGAAACATAAAAAATGGAAATTTACCATCTGGTTATGACTAACAGTTTGCCATGGAAAGATCCACCATTTTTAATAGGTAAACCATCTATCAATGGGCCATCTATACCATGGCTATGTAACAAATAGCAAGAGGGTAAGTCATATATTGTAGTTATATAATGTTATATATACATATAAGCTAAGGTAGTTTATATATATAATGAATAACAATAATAATAATGACAATAATGATAATATCATAGATACATGTATGTGTACTCAACCCCAAATAGGATAGATTTGGATAGTACACAACTAAGTTACAGTTACAATGCTGTAGCTGTTCTATAAAAACCTCTCCGTTTCCAACGATTTCTAGGCCCTTCCGATCATCCCGCCACCTCGAAATATCTGGAGACCTGCCAGGCCCACATCGAAGTTTGTCCCTTCTCTGCTGCTGTTTCAGCTGCACATCGTAGGAGTTGTAAGCGCGTTGAGGGAGTTGTAAGCTGAGTGCTACTTTGACTTGGCATAACACCAGGATCTTCTTGATCTTCATCCTATCAGTATGTCAGGTATCAATGGATTGGTTTTGTTGGGAAAATCGAACCCGGAAACCATCGGATTTTCCCATGAAAGTCACGGGGCTTTCAATTTTCCCAACAAAACCAATCCATTGTCAGCTTGTTCCAAAATGAGACAGACATGAAGTGAAAAATACTGGATCTGAAAAAATGGGACCGTTTCAAGCCATCAGTTTAAGTCGGCTGAGCTTGCTCACTCAATCTTGCTCATGTTGGATGGAGAGTGGAACACGTTTAAAAAAGAACCACATTCATTCATATAATTCATATAAAGACAACAGAAGGGGCCACAGTGACACCTTGAACGATTTTGAACGTCTTCATTTTTAATGCCAAAAAAAGCAATGTCACAAACCGCCCATAGAAATTGATGGTTTCAATCCCACCCATAAAAATGGTCGAATTTGGGATGGTTCTTTGATCAGTCCTGAACTCGCTCGTCTGGCAAAAGTGCCAAGAACTCAAAGCGACTGTCGAACAAAGATAGGCAGCGAACTCGGTCCCTGGTGTCGATGGCGTCGTTTTCGCTCCAGCATGGGTTCCCCAGGATAGACCCACAAAAATGTTTCAATGCGGTAAGACCAAGACAACTCACCATCCCCATAAAATCACCAGAAATGGATGCAATAATTATATAACCATCCCCAAATTCAACTTGTAGAAAAACGTTATTGGGTGTCCTTGAAATAGGAAAAAATATATAGTGATTTTTGGGATGGCATACTGCTTTTTCAAGGGGGAAAAATCGGACCGCCCAGCCTCATGGAGGCAAATCTGAAGTTTTTGGGGGGGGCAAAAAGCACGTCAACTTTAAGATGATCAACTTTGAAACATGTTGAAATCCCAGGAAGATCCCATGAAAAATATCCCATTACCCTCTGGTAAACTAACATGACTATGGAAATTGGCCCATTTGTAGTTGATCTACTTATGGATTTATTATAAATGGTGATGTTCCATAGCTATGTTAGTTTACCAGGTGGTAAATACCACATGAAATCCTCACGAACTCCCAGCCCACCATCCCGTACCATCCGCATCTCCGCACAATTTCCGCCTCGCAGCCGGCTCCAAGTCCTTTAAGGCATCAGCCAACAACGCCTGATAGCTTGAACTAAAGGCCTCCACGAAGCTTTGCTGGGCGGCACCTGCCAAGCTGCGCGGGACACCGCGAACTTCAGCAGAGGTTGTTTTTTTCACTGGGAAATCCCTTATAAATGGAGGTACCCTCTGGTAAACCTACCAAAAACGATGGGTTACATCACCATTTTGTAGCTGGGTAAATCAACAAACTTTCTATGGCCATGGATGCAATCGCAAACTGTTTGTTTACAAATGGAGGTCTCTTATAGCTGGGAAAATCATGTAGCCACGGTTGATGATCGGATGGTATATCCCATTCTTCAGCCCATAGAAACCACTCAAGTTGATTGTTCAATCCCATTACTGCTTGGTGATTGAGCCACCCCTCTGAAAAATATGAGTTCGTCAATGGGAAGGATGACATCCCATATATTATGGAAGATAATAAATGTTTGAAGCCACCAACCAGGTTAGATCATCAGAAAAAAAAAAAAAAACATGATATCCATCGATCTGGGCAAATTCCAATGCAGGAAAAACACCCAATGCCATAAACCTCTGTATTATTCATATGATCTCGTGTTGGATTCAGCGATGGGGCTTATCTCATTGAACCAACTGGAAAAAACACTTACAGTATCTTACAGTAATGTTGGTATAATTATAAAGAATCCCCGATTTAACCATAAATAGGTGGGTATGGTTACCATTTCCAGTCATGGCTGGTAAAAATGACAGTGTTTTAACATGTTTTAACCCCATTACCCTCTGGTAATTTAACATAGCTATGGAAAATCACCATGCTATTAATGGGAAAATCCACTATAAATGGCCATTTTCAATAGCAAACTGTTAGTTTACCAGAGGGTGGGAGAAAAAAAAACGCATCAAATTCCAAGTAGAGCTGCTGGCCAGTTCCTTTGGCAGGTGCATGGCGGAGTCGTCTTCCGCCAGGCAGGAGGACAGGGTGTAGTCTGACACCTGCATCAGGTCAGGCCGGTACCCTGACAAATCTCTGGGGAAGATGTCACTGGTTTGAAAAAAGCACCTGAAACTCTCGTTTTTTGTGGTGAAACATCATGAAGACCCCAGTCTTTGGTTTATTTATATGTTTATGTCATTTTATTTCAACTCGTGCTTAAATGGACTGATCATCAAAATGTAGAAACGATTTGCTAAACTCGTATTCAAACTATTTGCGCCAGTTTTTCTTCATTAAATAGTAGTAAACTCATTCAAACCTCCAGCTCTTAATCAACAAAAACACCGCCTTCTCAGCCCTGCTTTCCGCAGATGCACCGACCACCTTCTTGAACTCTTCACCCAACTCCTCAGTCCGCGGCGCGAAAACTCCCTCGCGGGGTGCGGGACCCGGATTTGCTTGGAAAATTCTCGAGGGAAAATTGATGGATTTTAAGTGTGAAATATGTTTTTTGAAAATAACAATTGATTTCTGGTTGAGAAAAGCCGTTTCCCACATATAAATGATCTATGGCGATGGGACAAAATGCCCCAGTGAAGTGGACAAAGTTACTAATCGCATCGTATATGTTGGATGATTTGCTTCATCAATTCCCCGTGTTCATTGGGTTTTTCATGGTCTCCGCTTTTTCCATGTGGTTTTTCGGCACCCCAAAGATTGGATTGTCACTGTTCGTCTTCAAAAATCAATGGCTTAAGCATTTGATGGGAAGATTTCCTGAATTTGTTCTGCCAAGAAATGATCTATATTTGTATATTAATTGCTTCTATTGTTCCATGTTTTTCCCGAACAAAATCCTGAGAAAATGGACCGAAAAGCTGATGATCTCAGCCTTTTTGGGCCTAGATGCTCCACGACTGAGAGCCACGTGGATCTCCATAGCCTTGTAACGCAAGCTGGCCGTTGAGGCCGTTGAGGTGCTTCCGGCCTGTGAAGAGACGTGGATCCGATTCGTGGAAGGAAAAGGATGTTTTGGTGTTGGCTGTTGGGTAAGAAATCCATAAAATATCCATGGCGAAATTGCAGAGACATTCTGATATACCCTCTGGTAAACTAACATGACTATGGAAAATCACCATTTTTAATGGATAAATCCACTATAAATGGCCATTTTCAATAGCTATGTTAATTTACCAGAGGGTATTATGAGACTTTTCATGTTGATTTATGATGATATATGCTGATTAGTTGAAACTGAATGGTTGGTTGATACCCTCTAGTCATCAAACGTGGCTGTCTCGACTGAAACTGCAGTGTGAAGGACAACCAGCCCCAGACCTGAACACCTGAATTTTGAGGTAAAAATAAACACCCCCGAAAATTCAAATGAAACCCCACCAGGACCATATCCAATCGTCTATAGGACCCCATGTTTCAGGTTCCAGTCTTAAATTTATGTGATCTAAACCCATGATTCTTGGTTTCTTTTTTGGGAGGTTCAACCTCCAAAGTGGGGTGTTTTTCAACCACATGTTTGCATATTTTTGCTTGCTTCATCCCATGTTTGGTTACTGCCCAAAACCCCAAAAAAAAAACGCTGCCTTGGGCGCCACCACCACCAGCACCGTAAGGCTGCTCCCAGAACAAATGGCCAGCTGCAAGGAGTTGAACGTCACCTGTACCGTTCATGTTATGTTGGATGGATTATATGATATGATGGTATATGATGTGATGCCGCTATAAATGCTATAATATACACAAGAATATATATATATGTGTGTGGCATTGTATCAACCATATGGATTTGATAATCAATATCTCAAAACATGTTAAAACCATTAACAACTCGAATTCCTGATGGATGTTTCCATAGGAAGATTTATCCATCATCGGATACAAGAAACGTGGATTTGAAATCTTGGGATCCAGGAATGTGTTACCCTCTGGTAAACTGTCCCATAACTATGGAAAATCACATTTTTTTATGAGCAAATGAACTATAAATTGCCATTTTCAATAGCAAACTGTTAAATTACCAGAGGGTATCACTCCAGAATCTAGAACAAGCCCAGACTTCCAAGAGACGAATCCCAACCACCAGCTTATCATTAGTTGAAATGATGTCCTTGATATCCTTTGAATTCCTTTGAGGAAAGTATGTTACGCTTTATTTTTGGACTATTACCGTTCTTTGCCCAAAATGCCCCAGAAGTGTTATGAATATTGTGAATGAGGGGTTGTGCTCCTCCGTAAATCCACCAACCAGCACAAATAGGACATTTAAACCAGACAAAATCGGGATATAGCAAAGCAAAATCCAAGCAAGTAGCAGGAATGTAACCCACAAATTGGAACAAAATGACATAAAATGACATAGAGTAATAGTTTGAAAAAAAAAACTGGTTGAATGGAATATAGCCAAACTATTCGGCAAAAAGACCATATAACAAAAGTCGTGTTGGTTTGGCACCCCCAAAATCAACTGGAAAATTAGAAGATTAGTTTCTTCACAACCCCAATTCTCGATCACTGTGCAGGCAATTCCCATGTGTTTTGCATGTTTTTTTTCCCATGTCGCTTGGCAAGTTTCAACAGAAAACTCTAGATTTCAGACTTGGTTTAAGGATGTTTAAGGATGTTTAAGGAGGTTTAAGCGAAAACTCTTCCGGAAAAAAACATTTTTGGGGGGGAAGCAAGACAAGATCTCAGGTTTTCCCAACTCAACCCATCCATTGCCACAAAGCTCCAGTTTTCCCGGCCACCGTCCCGTGCCGAGCCGGGTCGCTGCATGTGTCATGGCTTCTTCGCCCTGACGACAGGCCGTGTCAATGAACTGCTGCATGGCGGTGGCTAACGAGCAAAGACTGGCCCTGCCGCCGTTGGTACCGGTACTGGCAATGGGTTCAATGGGAGGCCGGTCTTTTTGGCAAAAAAACAAGTCAGAATTGAAATGGGGTGTAGAAGAGGCCGGGTCTGGTCTTGACGAACAAAAATGTCAAAATTGAAGTGGGGTGCATAGTAAGCTCCGAAGAAATAGAAAAGTTACAATTCACGATTTCTATTAGTAGGATCTTGCTTGTCTATCTCTTCTGGTGGTAAATTACGAAAAGATACGAAAAGGGTAATGCGAAACAGTCGAAACAGCTGTCATTTTTCATCCCCTGCATCGAGATTGGAAAGACTGCATGTCTTGACTCTTGTTCTCACTTGAGTTTGTCAAACTCAAAATGTCCCCCACATGTGAATAAACATCCCTTAACAAATTACTTTGATTTACTTTGGGGGTACCTAGGGTAATGGGCTTTTGACTTCCGGCCATTTCTGTCACTTTTTGTAGATCTGTCCCGGCACCGTGGCAGTTCACGTTCCACATCGCAAGCACCTGGACCATCGTGCTGGCTGCTGGCTGGGATTTCCAGGGGCCATGGGGTTTTCGCTGGGAAAATCATCAAACTCCATGGGGGGATTATGATCTGGTTGCTGGTTAAGCCAGTGAAAGTCAGTTGGTGATGAAAGGGATGATTAATGGTAATTAATGATGGTAAACGATGGTAAATGATGATTAATTATCTGGTTGGTGGTTGGTATACCTACCCCTCTGAAAAATGATGGAGTGAGTTCGTCAGTTGGGATGATGACATTCCCAACTGAAAAATAAGATTCATGTTCCAAACCACCAACCAGTTACTGATTTCATTGGAAATCATCTATAAATATGTAGGTTTATAATGGTTTATAATCTGGGAGGGTCAGGAAAACCATCGGTGGGCAATATTCCCGAAGGCGACAAAGCCAAAAAAGTTTGATATCACATGGGGCATGAGAATTGCAAAGGATTGTTCAGATCTTAAGCACTAGATCATCGATTTGATCTTCCAACTGGGGAAGGTCCCCAATCTACCAAAAAAAAACATGTGTACCCTCTGGTAAACTAACAGTTTGCTATTGAAAATGGCCATTTATAGTGGATTTACCCATTAAAAATTGTGATTTTCCATAGCTATGTTAGTTTACCAGAGGGTATATTTTTTCCATATCTACAACAGCTCAGCTTCCCTATGCTATCGTCCCCGCCATCAGAAAAACTCAGTTGATATCCATGGAAATCTAATCCCTCCCCAGGCACCTTGCACGTAGTCCATCAGGCACTCCCCACTGGAAGCAATCACCAGCCAGCGTCCCCCAAAGCCCTCGGAACTCGCTGGTTAGAAACTTAGGAACTGGCGAGCAACTAAGCTTAACAACGAAGTTTGGTAGTTGTTTTTCAAAACTTAGAAGCTACAAGTAGATCTGCAAAATTAATTAAGTGGATAGCAACTGGGGGTTCAAAGATGTGCAAACTCAAAGCATCAACGGAATAGCATGGGATATTGTAACCTGTGTCCAGGAATTAACTATATACCCCGTGTGGTTTGCCTGTTAGGATTGTTCATAATTGTTCTATTGTTTCTGTGGCCCTGTGTCTGACGACTATGCAATGTGCAAAATATTGGTTGCATTTGGCTGGCAGCCGCACCATGCCGCACCTACCAATCGAAGCTATTCAAGTCAAAGGTTTCAAGTCGTTTTTTGACGAAAACAAAAATTGACCCCAGCCGCAGTCCAATCATTCGAGCGGTTGTATTCCCATGTTCGTGGCTTAAAATCCAACAGTTCTTCCCAATAAATCTGCAAAACGTTGCAATTTTTCTTGAGGGTCAACCCATATCGATCCCAGAAAAATATTCTTGAGGAAGTGAAAATGCCGGAGGGTACAACATGGTACAACTGGTGAAAGCATCTGTTAAACCCCATGTTTCCGAGCAAGAAAAATTAAATCAGTCAAACCTCAAGATTTGATGGTTGAATCAGTTGGAATCCAATCGTTTGATGTTTAAACCGCAAGGTTTGAAAAGCCAACATCTGAGGTTCAAAAAGTATACGTTTACCTATTGAAATGCAATTTTGTTCATAGTGACCTCCAATGTTTGGATGATCCACATCTGTTGATATATCTACATGTAAATCTATATGTAAATCTATATGTAAATAAGTATATGTATGCCTATCTTCTCTATCCATCCATCCATCCATCAATCCATCCATCCATCAATCCATCTATCTATCCAATCCTATCTATCTATCCAATCCAATCCAATCTATATAATCTATCTATATATCTGTGTGTGTTTCAGGTCATATCTCCCCCTGGTTTTTTCTATGCCAAAAACTCCCCCCGGAGTAAATGGCGACCACGGCGGCCTCCTCCAGCTCATGCTTCGACTTCACCGGTCGAGGCAACACGCCTAACCGTTGCGACTCTCCGGTACCGGGGCAGCCCAATGGTTTTTGATGACGCTTGAAAGGGATGATTAATGGTAATTAATGGTGGTAAATGATGGTAAATGATGATCTATGTATTCTGGTTGGTGGTTGGTATTTTCACCACCCCTCTGAAAAATGATGGAGTTAGTGAGTTCGTCAGTTGGGATGATATATGATTCCCAACTGAAAGGGAAAAAAATGTTCCAAACCACGAATCAGTTATGATCGTTTGCGATGGTTTATAATCCCAAAATCACATGGACGAGAACTGGGCTAGCCCTATTGCTATTGAAACCTCCAGATGTCATCGTAATGGGAAAATCTTCAAACTATTGCTGGTGGATTTTCTAGCAAGCCATGTTTGATTGCCGGAGAGAGGTTGGGATATGATTAGGATATAAATGATATATGACTAGCAAAAAAAAACATTATGGTTAGATATGATCAGCAAAATGATACGTATAAATGATATATGGTTAGATATGACCAGCAAAAAAAACGCATTATGGGGATAAAACATTGGGCTTTTTATTCTCTGCTAATCTAACAATTGACCCAGCTATAGTTCGGTGACCTTCCAGCTAGCCACGCTTGATTGCCAAAGATGTGACCAACAAAAATGGAAAAACAATGGGATATGTTATGATATTCTATAGGATATCATGTCATATATATATATATAATTATATGTAATATATATATACATTCCTTAAAGGTTGGGAATTAAGTCATCAGGTTAGTCTCTAACCCTCACAAACGCAGGTGCACTCAACCTTTTCTCTCTCTCCATTCTCTCTGGTCTTTCAACCTGTATTCCTACAGGATAATGCATTGGGTATGCCTATAG
>Ga0126342_10017190_pt1 | contig 12534 bp, 14 predicted proteins | sample Cyp1metagenome_FD_92528 | JGI IMG/M metagenome (GOLD analysis project Ga0126342, IMG submission 92528) | Coral microbial communities from Lord Howe Island, Old Settlement Bay, Australia - Cyphastrea 1 metagenome | ecosystem: Host-associated > Invertebrates > Cnidaria > Coral ...
CTCTTTCCCTCACTAACTCTTTCTTTGACTAACTCTTTCCCTGACTAACTGTTTCTTTGACTGACTCTTTCTTTGACTAACTCTTTCTTTGCTAACTCTTTCTTTGACTAACTGTTTCGTTGACTAACTCTTTCTTTGACTAACTCTTTCCCTGACATTCTAAAAGTCCGTAACACGGAAGTTTCTCCCCCTAAACTTCCTTTGATTATCACATATTATCACTCTATTTGTGGGAATAATGGGGAATAGATATCATTTAAATATCCATTATTCCCAGCTATTTACTATCATCGTTGTAAATATCATCAATTATCCATGTGTACCAGCTGTTGTCGGTCCGGTTATAAATATCATTAAATATCATCAAATATCATTAAATATCAATATCATTACCCTCTGGTAATTTAACATAGCTATTGAAAATGGCCATAGAAATGGTGAGTTTTCCCATTCAAAATGGTGAGTTTTCCCATTAAAAATTGTGATTTTCTATAGTTTTTTGTATGTTTACCAGGCCGGGTAAGTATCATCAGGGTGCCAGGGCCGACATCGCCATCGCCCGAGGATGCCCGAGGCACGTGAGCCACGGGTGCTGCTTGGCTTCTTTGATCACCAAGCGCTGTGGCTCCTGGCCAAGGAAATCCCCGGAGGTTTCAATGGGAAAAATCCATTGTATACTAACATCTGGTTGGTGGTTTTAACCATCTTAAAAAATATTAGTCAATGGGAAGGATTATCCCATATATTATGGAAAATAAAAAATGTTTGAAACCACCAACCAGAACATGATAAGCAAAATGGCGGATTTTGCCAAGCAACATGGTTGGTTGGCTTTTTTCTTCTAACTGCAGGATTTTACTGCCAACGACTTGAGATTCTAGCAGAGACTTGCAATATCTTGCAATCATCTGTTTGATCAGCCAGATGTGTAATCCGTCCTCTTGTCAATCCAATAACCAACAACAGCTGGTAAAAACTTCATCATTTTTGTGGATATTGGATGAGATACATAATGCATACATAACATACCATTACGCATATCTCCAAATTCTACCGTGTCAGTCGTGCCGAAATCCCAAGTCGGTGGACTCCACAGAACTGATGAAACCATTCTGGAACCATGGAGAAGCAACATGTCGTTTCATTTTGTTTCAACACCTTAATATAACGAACAAACATGGACAAAAGCAACACCTTAACATAAGGAAAAACATGGAAAAACATGAACAAAACCATCCAAAAAGTATCCACATCTTTCAATCAAAACGGTCACGTCCCTTCCCCGGCGCCTCCACGGCAAGGAGCTTTCCCACCAGGTCCTTGCGTCAGACCACTGACCAAATCTCATCACTAGATTTGTATATTCCCAAAATAAATGCATGGATCAATGGTGTTGCCACTATGAGATATGTGTATAATATATATATATATATATAGAGACTACTGTAATAATATAAGTTTAATATACGTTCTTGTATGTTCTTGTCATCCCTGTTGCCGTACAGCAATATTCCCACCGGCTCAACGGCAGCTGCTTCATCTTACCAGACTCACGGCCACTCCGGTTGCTGATTTCAACCCACACAAAAAACACATTGGCTATGCTGGTTAAGTGGTTTCATCATCCAAGTCACATGGAAAATCCGCGTCCTCCTAATCATGAACCATGAACCCCCTAACCACTTCCATAGGTAAGTGCACTCCCGTTTTTTCGGGTTGGTCATATCCCACATATCCTCATTTTCATGGGCCAAAAATCCATCTGTTTGTTCCATGCCGCTCGGGCAAAAGAGATTCATCGCTCGGCTCCTTCGCTCGATCTGAACATTTCATCCAACCGGGTCTGGAGGTGTCATAGCTACCTGCAGCGGTAGCTAACGCTTCCCATTGACACATTCTGGCATCGCAGAAGTGTAAGATTTCCATCTATGTGGTAAACTCCATAATCAACCATCCCCAAAATCACTGTAAATGAATGCTATAAACTATCCCCAAATGGTAGGTTTATCATTGGGCTTCCCTCATCAAGAAAGAGACACACAGACATAACATTTTTGAGTGGTGGACCTTTACGCATGCAAGTCAACCATTTACCTACCTGGAGGTTCTCAACAAGCGGGCGACCCTGATGTTCATCATGTGATGGGATATTTGGAACACGGTAACCAGGAACTTTCTCCAACTTTTGGGATTTACAACCAATAGATTAGGGTTTTCAACCTTTCCCAAATGCATCCCTCTGCCAGTCTGGCCTGCCAAGATCCGTTTGGCCGTCTCGGCACGCGTCTCAGTGCCTAAAGCTGCTCTGGCAGGTGATGAGTCAAAACCCGGGGAAACCCGGATGGTACCCTAAAATAGCTGGTATAGCTGGATGTTTATTCTCCATATGGTAATAGTAGCTCATAGTAGTAATATGTAGTAATATGTAGTGATAATAATATGTAATAATTACTAGGTTTTGACCCAGCCCTACATAGATAATTTGCAAAAGAAGCTGAGATCACTATAGCACCAACATCTTAAGATGGAAATGAATCAGGAATGGTTGAGACAAAGTCTAGTGGATGTTTTCAATTTTGAGCCTAATTTACAATCACCAGGGGTGGTAAAGCGTCTCAAAGGCGATGTTATTCCGGTAGGGAAATAGGTATGGGTCAGAACAATTGACCCCCCGAATCCTGCCAACAATTGGCGGTTTACTGTCCAGTAAATTAAGCCTAAGGGGGCCTAAATCAACATATATCAACATAGACAGCGGCAACAAAAAGTATAGGAAAACACCCATGATTTGCGGATGTTCCGAAACCATAGGGGTTTTCCATGGGTTTTCCATATTATATGTTCATTGACGGGAAGAACGCCCCTGGGACCCGTCACCGGTGATGCGGAAGGGGCTGGCACCCACCTCCAGCGCGGATGCCAATGTTGCACAGTATGTGTTGGATGGATGAATGTATGGATGAATGTAGATTAAATCCAAGTAAAATTTAAATGTCAAGATGGGCATGTTAAACTGATTTAAACGGCCTATGATGACAGTTATGATCTGTCCCAAAGACTTTCTGAAATTCATTGCACCCAGCTTATGGAGAAACCCGTCTGAAAATTTCTTTTTATTGGCCTCGTATATAGAGATCCTTTTTTTGGGGATAGTCCTGACAAATCTGAGGGTCCCATCTCACATTTTCATTTTCGTTGGGAACATGTCCGGATTCTTCAGGTTACATCTCCAAGTAGCAATGATTGTTTGATCCATTTCAAGTAGTTCCCGCTCGACAGGCCACTCTAGTCCAGGATTTCTTGCGCATCGAGCGGCATAGAACAAAACACCTCTTTTTTTTTGTGCAGAGTGTCGACTCTCCCTAGTGGAGTCTCAAACCATCCTGAATTTATGTTGAATAACGACTTTGGCTAGAATGATCTAGAACTTAGGATGTATCACGCAGGTCCCAGAAACGTCAAAAGTATTCAAACAATTTCAAACAGGTGTGTCTGAAAATCGGATACCCCATGTCATCCACTAGTTGCTTTACCATCATCCCGATCAACAATTGCCATAAATTGATATACCATCTGGTTATGACTAACATAGCCATGGAAAATCACCATGCTATTAATAGGTAAACCATCTATTTCTATGGACCATCTATACCATGGCTATGTTAGTCATAACCAGATGGTAAATTGTGGCTATCCCCCATTTCCAGCCAAACTAACCGCACTCCCTACAGATCTAAACGTGTTGGTCGCACGTTTAACACCTGCAGCCCAGTGGCCAAAAGCACATAGAGGACCACTCCCAAGGACCAGAGATCAGCACCTGAGGCATCCAGGACTTTCACTCAGCGGCCCATCATATTTTTGGACGTGCTAATGAAATTGAGGGATGTTTGGATCGATGTTTGGATCGAGTTTGACCTCCACAAACTGGCCTCAGAGTTTCGCCGCTTTTGACATGTTTTGACATGTTTTGACATGTTTTGACATGTTTTGACATGTTTTGACCCATTCTGTAAAGAAAACATCAGGTTGTGAATTCTGGTTGGTCATTTCTCATCATTCTCCATTTTTGGCGGTTTCTGGATGCTCCTGGACAAGGAGAAGATCTGGGAGTCAGAGCAAAGATCTGCGCCGCGGCGAGCATAGATCTCGGGTGCCGTGTAGGACAGAGTACCTCAGTAGGATCGGAAGTGCCAGTTCTCTGCTCAAACCTGGCTGGTGAAGTAATGCATCTTGAAGTGGTTGGGGCAGCTACCCAGAACATCCCATGTCAATTTGGTGTTGCTCATGTTCCTAGTGTTTCGGGATTTCACTGGAGTTGTGGGGCCTTGCAACTGGGAGCAATCCCGATCACTGTGCAGAGTGAAATGTAGCTGCCAATCATGAAAAAAAGGGGGATGTGTTCAATTCTTAGCAGGAGACATGCATGTAAATTCTGTAGCCTAAGGATTTCCAAGGTTAAAAAAATGGGGCTTTTTTTTTGAGAACCAACAAGCCGTTTGATATTTTTTCTAAATTCTACTGGGGAGATAGCCAACCAAACATCTGGAGACACGAAAAAACCCACATTTCAGCAGGGAAAACCATGGAGAATACCATGGTTTTCAGCAGCAAACACGCAGAGACAAGACATCCTATATTCCGAAATGCGGTGATGACTTGTCCACACGGCAATTTGGGACATGTGTGATCATGTTGACTGAACAAATCCAACCACATTTAGCACGAAACATCTGGAATCTTGAATGGGAACACGTTAATGTGGTAAACCCAATGCCGAAAACCACAAAAAAAATCAAAAAATCACCCCAGGCCCCAATACGGGTTCACAAAAAAAACCACCATCCCAGTAAGCCCTCAGTAAGCATTGATGCAACCCCCTGGTCCAATTAAAACAAACATCAACAAACTATATCAAACCATCATCTGCTTGGGAAAACTCTGCCCGACATGGCTGGCTCCACCGCAACTGAGATGTCTGGCCAATTCGTCCCATGGCTCTGGGCCTCTTCGGCGAAGTAAGGCGAAGGGGGCTGGGTCCCCCAGGGATCTGGAAGAAAAATCATCGTACAAAGCCCATGAATGAAATGAAGGTAGACTCTCCATCATCTTTCATCATCTTTCATCATCTTTGTAGTTTGAGCATTGTTTGAGCATCTTCATCTTTTCATCGTCTGAAGCTTTTACACGTCTTTTGGACCCCAAAAACGCGTCCGGTTCCTACCCAGTATGGGTCAGCCGAGCAATCAAGGTTTGTCCTAACTCCGCAAAGACAGTTTCCACTGGTTTAATACATCAGTAAAAGGAATCAAGTCCCTCCCTTGTCGATATCCGGTTTACATATCTATAATATATATAGATATATCATATATTATACAATTAATTGTAATTATACAGATTATGTGGAGGTTTCCTGAAATGGAGGTACCCCTAAATCATCCTTTTCCATTCTTAACCACCCATTTTGGGGTACTGTACACATCTGTACACCAAATGCTGGGCTTCCGGAACATCTGTGGAGTCAGCTGAACAGCGGTGCCAAAGTCGCATAATTTGATGATGTATCCTAGCGGATTGACATAAACATATGCGTTTGGTACCTGAACATGGGAGATGAGATGCCTCGAAGCCAACTTTTCAGCAACTAAGCCATTTTTAACCTCGACTTGAAGCACCAACTTCAACCACTGACCCAGCATGGGATGATAAAAAATCGAACACCAAAAACCTTTCGTGTGAAAAAAAGATGTTGGGACCTCCACGCCTGGGTCGAAGTTGAAGACCCATGGAAAGTACCCAAAATACTATATATACCCTCTGGTTATGACTAACATAGCCATGGTATAGATGGCCCATAGAAATAGATGGTTTACCTGTTAAACATGGTGATTTTCCATGGCTATGTTAAATAACCAGAGGGTATATATACACCAGTGGGTGTAGTTTATAATATGACCAAAAAAACTGTGTGTAGATAAAAAAACAAAATACGGGCATATACCATGAAAAAAACAATCATGTACCAATTGCAATTGGTTATATACCATAGTACACCATAGTACACCATAGTACACCCATGTCACAGTGTTAAACCCCTCACTTTATCAACATTTCCATGGTTTATCCATATTGAATCGTATAAAACATGGTTGACATCACCATGTTTTCATGTTCGTACTATTTCGTACTCATCATTTCGCATCATTTGATACTACCAACCCGAAACACATTTGTCCTTCGGCAGTTCCCACATCGCCCAAAAGGAGGAAGTTCTCTGTCCTGAAGTCATGGGAAAAACAGGGGGTCATTTTGCATCTCCAAAAACTCTGAAAGGTTTTGAAGGAATTTTAAAAAAATGGGGAAAATGAGTTTCAGCACTTTTTGGGATTTTGGTGCGAAACAACTTAAAACCTCTTAAACCAACCCCAGTTGCAAGTGAGTTTGAAGCAAATGGTAACTGCCCCCAAATGTGATAGGCATTCTTCCGATGGTGTAAGGATAGAAGAAATCCTAAATAGAAAGAACATGTTTTGCATGATGTTGTACGGTTGTCTTTACCTCAAAGTTTCCATGTTATGAAGTTGCCAGAAGGATATTGGAAGGTACTCAAATATGCAGCATGTTTAAATATTTACAGGAAAAAACATCTTTGCCCACTGCCCCTTGGTCGGAAATCCGCAGCTTCGGTCCTACCATCATTTTTTTTCTTCCCCAAAACGCGCAGAAGCTGAGATTGCGGCTTGATGTCGCGATGCACGATTCGGACCTTGTGAAGGAAACTCACCTCAGGAAACCCCAGCTGCAACGGGCATCCGACCAAAACCTGCACAATTTGCATTCAACATAGAGATTGTACAATCTGATATTGTATGGTATTGTTGTAAGATCATTCTCCAAGCCAGGAATATTTAACAAACATGTTTAAAATCCATTGAGATTTGGGACCCTGAGGCCCTGAGGACCCGACGGCATCCAGCATCTGCCTGAAGTAGGTCCTCGCCTCCGGCCTCGATGACATGCCAGGAGGGTCCCGTTGTGGACACCAATTGGGCGGCATCCCAGTTGGTGTTCTAAGAACTATATGATGCCCCAGCTATACATCAAAAAATAAGCAGTTAGATTAGATTAGTGGCTTTTGTTTGGGTCAGAAACTAGTTACAATTCATGGGATGGGCATCCAAGTATCTAAGAAACTTCCAGATCCCTGGAGTATAAGATTGTTTATGAAAGGATTCCGAAGTCTTTTAGGTATGTTTCAGAGGTACATTCAAATCACCTTAATGTCAAGTTGTGATTAATAACACCCCCCAGAAGGTAGGTAGGTAGGGTGAAGGTTCTGCCAAGGTTTTCAATCCAAATAAACGACCTCCTAAGTCGAAGTCATAAGAGATCAACTTCCAATGGGAAACCGTCAGATTCCTAATTATAGGAGAAGATAAGGAAACCACTGGGGGAAGATGAGAAAAGAACTGGGAGACCATAAGATTCCTATGGGGGAAGATGATCATAGCTGTGTGCTGTGAAAAAAAAACATAATGAGCAGCATGGGGGGAAGAGTTGGGGACAGCAAGGCTTTATCAGCATCCGTGAGAGCATTAGTATTAGAAGAGTTGGTTTACTAGTTTTAGAAGAATTAGTATTCACAAACCACCATTTTTTTTGTCTTGGGGTTGATTAATCGGGTGATTCCCCCCGGTTGATTAATCAGGGGGGACCAACCCATTTTAGTATTGCCAACGCGTGTTTCCTGTGTGGGAGTTAATCCCTAGGGATTTTATAAAAAAATGTTAAATCCCATTAAATCACCATAAAAAAAACACCATAGAATCCCATGAAACTCCCATTCACATCGCATCAAAATCACCACGAAACCAAAAAATCGACGCTGGGATCCCAGAACTCCTCAAAGGCACCGCCCTCGTGGCGCCGCTTGTTGGCCTTCGGCAGTTACTATATATTGTTATTGTTACTGTTATTATCATTATCATTGTCATTGGTCTAATTAGTTGTTATAATAAGTATGGTGTGTATATATATGTATACATTGATCACATAGCCATTACTATGTTTAGTATTATTATCATTGTCATTATCATTATTATTGTTATGTTTTTATCATTATTATTATTATGTATTATAAGTATTATTATCATTGTCATTGTTATTTGTGTTGTTGCGATCGGTGATATTATTATTATTATTACGATTGTCTTTGTTATTGTTATTGTTTATTGTTGTTCTGACGATCTTAATGATAACAACACTGTTCACAATCATAACAAAACACTAATTTATACGAGTGACAATAACGATAATATTGATAACACTAACATTGATAATATATACTAGATGATAATACTGGTAACAATGATACAACATGATATTTGTGTTTAACACACATTTGTTAACAGAATAATATATGTAGTCATTGCAGATTCTAATAGGGAGATATCAAACACCAAAGACTTGGGGTATGTGATCGTTTTGGCATCCCCAAAGGACAACTCACACGTGTCAGTAAAACAAAGTAGTGCTGCAAAACAACGCTGACTTCAAGAGGAGCATGGCTTGAGAATTGAGGTCAAAGGGATCATTTTGAGCCATCTATGACTGTGCCCCTTGATTGTTTTCTTGTGATTGTCTCCAGGCAAGGTTCCTAATCTCCCATACATCATTCATGATCGAGCCCTCAGCCGAAAAGCATAGGGACTCACATGATATCAAGATTCAAGCGTGTTCTCTCATCCCTCATTTTACTCTAGAAGGCCCAATGTCTTTTTGCAAGATAAAACGCAAATAACGAAATACTGCAAATCACAATTATTCCAGTTCTGGGCATTCAATTCTTTACTGTCCAAAAAAAAACACCTCTATGGACCGCCACCCTGAGGAGCCCCACCAGTGCAGCCACATACTCATAGAGCTCCCCACCTCGACATAGCTCCAACCTCCATGGCTGAAGGTTCACCAGCCCCCGAAGACTGAGGAAATCCATTGGCGATCAGCATCCCAAATCTGCTGGAAGAAACATGCTTCAAAGCACCAGATCATTGAATAGTTTCATTATATATATATTATATACCAATTCTATCCCAATTTTGAATGGTTCTCTCCTAAAATTTACCATAGTTTCGGGACCAAAAAAACCATGCTCGGCTCAGAGCGTGGTGACCAGTAGCGGGACCTTCATCCACTGGGGCTGGCACACCATCCAAAGGGACTGGCGTTCTTCAAAGCATTCGTACATCTTCACGATGTGCGGATGTTCTAGCCTGAAGGTGGAGCCACGAACATATGAACACCGGATGAATATGATGAATCATCTAATCGCGGAGGTTTCTTGGGTGATTATCCTGATCGGGCATAAACTGAACGCATCACATGGGCAAGTTTTGGAAAACGCTTCTCTTGGACTGCCACTTCAGAAAGTCAAGTACACAGGTCGGGAACTCTTAGTTCTACCTCCCTCTATTTATCCATATGTATACATATATGCATATATATATATACATACATTAGATATAGATATATATATATATATATATTGATATATTAATACACATATATGCTTATCGAATCTTATCGACTTATGGTGTCTTAGCATCTGATGCAACCCATCGATCCCGTGGCTTCCAACAACAGAACCGCCCTGTCCCGTAATAGAGAAACCCACGGTCCGAAACAAGAGGAGGAACATGTACAGCTAAAATTCATGTTGAGGAAATCCGCCATTTTTGGCATATTCCGCTGTATTATCCTGTATTCTGAAATTTTCCCAGAACCACAATAATAAATAATATGCATCAAACAATCCCCATTCTCGCACCTTGCCAGAATGGCACGTTCCTTCTCGAAACTCTCGCGCATGGCCTTTTCGCCCATGCCTCAACATCATCATTGAAACGTGGGCGGTCCACCACCTCCCTCGGCAGATGCATCATATGCGGTCAATTTCGATGCTGTACATCGTTTTGTTCATTGCTTTGTTGACATTTGTACATGGTTTGAAGTTTTCAGCCAACAATTTGGTTGCAAATCATGCGTGATTTCCCACAACCAAACACTTTGTTGGGAGAAAACATGACCTAATCAACCCAAAATCCAGCAACCCAACCAAAATGAATTTCGGTACATCCACACCGGAATTAAACCCCTTCAACCCGTTTGGTCCCGGCTCGGCCCGGCTGGGCTGGGCGCCTGAAGCATCACGCGCGCTGGCCTGTAGGGGCAATCGCTGGGTAGGCGGATCCACGAGTAGGTTCCTTCTGGACGCTTGGTTTTAGACTTGACACAAATATATATATATACATACATACGTACATACATACATACATGCATGCATGCAAGCATGCATGCATGTATGCATACATACACACATACACACATACACACATACATACATACATTACATTACATTACATTACATTACATTACATTACATTACATACATACATTAATTACATACATACATACATACATACATACATCAATTACATACATACATCAATTACATACATACATACATACATACATACAAACATACATACATACACACATACATACATACATGCATGCATACATACATACATACATCAATTACATACATACATACATACATACATACATACATCAATTACATACATACATACATCAATTACATACATACATACATACATACATACATCAATTACATACATACATACATCAATTACATACATACATACATACATTAATTGCATACATACATACATTCCATTACATTACATTACACCACATTACATTACATTGCATTACATTGCATTACATTGCAGTACATTACATTACCTACATACATACATACATACATTACTTACATACATACATACATACATACGTACATACATACATACATACAAATATACATACCATACATACATTACATTACATTACATTAGATTAGATTAGGTTAGATTAGATTAGATTAGATGCATTACATTACATTACATTGCATTACATTCCATTCCATTCCATTCTATTCCATTACATTACAAACATATATACATTACATACATTACATACATTACATACATTACATTCATTACATACATTACATACATTACATACATGCCATACATGACATACATGACATACATTACATACATTCCATGCAAAACATACATTACATACACTACATACATTACATACATTACATACATACCATACAAAACATACATAACATACATAACATACATAACATACAAAACATACAAAACATACATAACATACAAAACATACAAAACATACAAAACATACAAAACATACAAAACATACAGAACATACATAACAAACATAACATACATAACATACATAACATGCATAACATACATACATACATACATGCATGCATACATACATACATACATACGTACATACATACATACATACGTACATACATACATACATTAATTACATACATACATACATACATACACACATACATACATAAGATAACATAAGATAATATAAGGTAACATAAGATAACATAACATAATTAACATACATACATACATACATACGTACATACATACATACATACATACATGCATGCATGCATGCATACATACATAAGATAACAAAAAATAACAAAAGATAACATAAAATAACATAAGTCAACATAACATAACTAACATACATACATACATACATACATACATACATACATACACACAGACATACAGACATACAGACATACAAACATACAGACATACAGACATACAGACATACATACATACAAACATACAGACATACACACATACATGCATACATTACATTACATTACATTACATTACATTACACTACGCCACGCTACATTACATTACATTGCATTGCATTGCATTGCGCTACATTACATACATACAAATTTAATGGAATTGCCATACGTACACACTTGCATGTTACATTTCACCACGTTGTGCTACATTGCATCATATTGCATCCCATTGCCCTAAATGAGTTCAACATGGGTTAAACTATGTAAATATATTTAGATATATTTAGACTGCATGGCGTTTGAAAACAATACCGTCCAATACAGTGCCTGCCAATATGCTGCATGTTAACTTGCAAATGCGCAGTGCAGGTATACTTGAAATGATCAGGAACCGTTTGGAAACCACGGTTGCCCTCTTCTGACCCATAACGATAGATGCGGTTCCGAGTGAACACGAAGGATGAACCAAATGACTATCTGTTTGCAGAGTGTTGGCGCTAGCACCAGGGTAAAATCCAGGTAGTGGTGTTCGAAAATCGCGAAGAATTGAAAAACACAGACAGGGATCATCAACCATATGAACTATTAAATTTCACGAGCTCCTGGGATTTTGTGATTTTTAGGGAATATTGGATATCAAGGTCAAGATGCAATATTTGGATATATTTGGTGCAGTGTACGCGCACAAGGGTCGCACGAAAAAACTTAAGCGTCATGGTTTGCACGGGTTTGCACTGGATCAGCCTTCCATAAATGGAATTGGTCCAATTAATCGTTCAGAAAAA
>Ga0126342_10017191_pt1 | contig 12533 bp, 9 predicted proteins | sample Cyp1metagenome_FD_92528 | JGI IMG/M metagenome (GOLD analysis project Ga0126342, IMG submission 92528) | Coral microbial communities from Lord Howe Island, Old Settlement Bay, Australia - Cyphastrea 1 metagenome | ecosystem: Host-associated > Invertebrates > Cnidaria > Coral ...
AATATATAATATATAATATATAATATATAATATATAATATAGTATATATAATATATAATATAGTATATATATATTTTTATTGTATTATATATATAGGAACACACACATATATATATATATGAACACACATATATATATATGCACACACATATATATATATATACACCATATTATAATATAAGAAAGTACACACACACATATATATATATCTATGCGCAGGATACCCGAATGATATCCATAGATTTTCACCTTGTCAGGAGCCCTGGTCCCCACAGTACGCCTGGCAAAAGAGCGGCTGAGGGATGAATGTTAAATTTGTGACTGGTTTGCCAAAGGGGACACGGTTTCAACCATGGTTTAACCATTTAAACATGGTGATTGCATAAGGAGTTAATGGTATACATACGTATATATATATATGATTATATATGTATCTATATATATATAAATAATCCGGATTCCCCCTTTCATTTGAACCCCCCCCTAAATGGTCCCAATCAGTGGTTTCATCCCCTAAGAAATGGTTTCTGGGGGGTGTTTAATAAGGGGAATGGGATTACGCGCATACGCGTGTCCACCGCTAAGGATTTTTCATGAGAATTTAGTGTCAGGAAACGGTGTATAACCGCAGCGTTGGCTATTCCAATAGGGACAACGGCGAATCAGAGGGTTGAGGGGTGCTTTAATTTTAGACAAACCGATGTATACCCACCGGTCATTTAACATGGCGTAACATGGGTTAAACACGATTTTCATGTTCTCGACGAGCAGTTGCCACTTGACAACAATGTGGTATAAAACTACAATGACTCGGTGCAGGATAGGATAAACCTGGGTTGGGGAGTCAAAAGAACTTGTATCCACCATGGACCATGGGACAGTTTCGAGCTACTTAGCACGATGGTGAAGGATGTACCCTTTGGTAAACTAACATAACCATGGAAAATCCCCATTTTATAGCTAGGTAAAGCATCTATTTCGATTAGGGCCATCGAAAAACCATGGCTATGTTAGTCATTACCAGAAGGTATATTTTTTTTTAGCAATCCTTTTTCCAAAGCCCCAATCCAGATCCAGAATGATCCAGCACATTCCACCTAGATTAACAACATCCTCTTTGTTGGTATCTTTATACCGTCATACAAACCCATACACTAAGATTTTACTAACCACACTGGGCTATGTTGACTTTGGGGACCAATGTAGATTTGTGATGATTTGTGTATGTGCATATATATATACTGTATATATCATTATAAATAAATGAATGCCGAGCGAAATGATATACACATATATGATCATATATGTACACATTTTCTGTGGGTTCGTTCTTGTCTCAAGCACCAGCCAACACTCGGCTACATGTCGGCAGCATTTAGATCAAGTGCCGGGCAACCTGACAGGCGCTGTTGGTTGCCATGGTTCGACGGGCTTCAGGCTGTGTGCTGCCCCTGGACTTGCTATGACCTGCTATGATTTTTACTCTCCCCATGGGTGAGTATGTGAGAAACCCAAGAGCAAAAATACCATTTGGGGATCATAGTTGGCACTCATTTATAGTGATTTTGGGGACGGTTTATTATTAGGTTTACCAGTTTATTTCGTTTGTAAACAAAAACGGGGGATGCGATGCTTTTCCTTTTCGTGGGGGCCTTATAATAGCAAGTCCAAAATGTAGCCTGATTGGTGGTTTCGGATATGTCAAATCCGAGAAGAATGGGGGTACATACAGTATAGCAATCATTATATAGATGGGAAACTTAACAACACACCCATCCCCCTGATACCAGATACCAGCCCACCCCGGGTTTATTATGGAACTTCAAATGTTGGGAAGGGAAATCATTGGGACATCATTTGGATATAGTGGAATAATCGATATGATATGGTTACCCTCTGGTAATTTAACATAGCTATTGAAAGTTGCTATTGAAATAGTTGATTTGCCCATTCAAAATGGTGATTTTCCCATCAGTTTTGTGTGTGTTCACCAGAGGGTAATCCCCGGGGTATCCCTGATGATCTAAGGCTGGCAGTCGTTTGCTGCGTAGCCGTGGCCACGTGGACCTTTCTACCGCCTGGCGCGCCGCGGCGGGCCTTGCCGCTGCTGCTGGCTGGTAGCGCTGGCGCTGGTCCGGCACGAGCAGTCAAGGGAAAGGCGGTGGATGAAGAGCCAATTGGTTTGTGAATTCACTTCATGTGGTAAAACCCAATAAATAAACCTCAATTGTGGATGAATTTGGATTGGGTTTACCACATTGCATTTATCGTATCTTTTTGTTTCCAAAGATAAAGCTTAGTTTGTGATTTCTTTTGTTTTCCACTATGTTCCATCCGAATTGTTTGTTTTCTATTTCTTGTTCCGGCCATCTCGATTTGGGATGAATCATGATGAATCCAGGACGAACTTTTCCATCCCTCAACATCTCCAGGTCAGCCGAAATGGACAAGCTCGGATCGATGCTGGAGAAGAAATGGGAAAAGGTGAAGCCTCGCTGCACCAGTCTAAAGATGACTGGTATCAAAGCTGGATATGGCGTGTCTAAGAAGAAAGAATTGGAGGACACCGTGGTTTGCGATGATGGCGGGAAGCCTGAGTCAAAGGACCAAGAGTGAAGAAAGCGAAGAAATTCTGAGAAAAAGGAGTGCAAAAGTTTGGAGCCAACCTGTTTGGAGAGGAGGGTTAACCATCGCGAACTCTGTGGGTTTCAAGAAATTTTGGAGGGGCCACCGCTCCACAAATGGTGTGTCGCAAGTTGCCATCATAGATCATGGTGGCCAGTTTTTTTTTCTTACCACCCAAATAAATTGAAATAAATAAGGATAATAAGGCACTTTCCTGCAAGTTTTCCGTTTCCTTCAATCATCTCTAGTGAGTAGCTGCATGGCTTTCCCCTAAAAAGTACCCTCTGGTAAACATACAAAAAACTATGTGAAATTACCATTTTATAGCTGGGTAAATCAACTATTTCAATAGCAATTTTCAATAGCTTTTTGTATGTTTACCAGAGGGTACCTTACTTTCCAAGCAGATCTTTCTGATTTGAAGACCTTTCCAGTGCTTGGTGATGCCCCGGTACCAGGATGATCCCTGACTGTGAATTGGTAAGTGGGATACCACACTGTAATTTACATAGATCATGTATAACATGTAAGCCAATGTAAGCGTGGGTCAATTGAATTTTTGCATGCTATAAATCAGCAATAAATCAGTATACATGTGCTAAATCTAAATATTCCATTAGATAAACACATGACTAAATAAATAGATAAATAAGTAAATATATAAATAATATATAATACTATAATATATATATATATATTCAAGTAATACTCCAGAAGTCCTGCTTCAAATGGAAAATTATGTCGTTTGGGGATCCCAAGGGTGGCATCTTCAGCATTCGTCATTTTTTTCGGTTCTGATTCGTTTGCGGATGGGGAAGGGATTGCTTTATATTACCCTCTGGTAAATGAACTCGTTGACCCTGAAAATAGCCTAGTTTTAATGGAAACTCATCTTCCAACCCCATCCAACCCCTATCTGCCAGGGTCTATGTTGACACTCCCGAAATTCAGCTGGGTGAAATCACAGAAGTTCCTGCAGCCATCAGCCATCACAGTGGTAGGCGCTAAGGAAATGATGTGGAGTTTCAATAGGCAAAGCCATTTACTGCGGAGTTTTTGCAGCAAAGAAACTTGCTGAGTCTGGAAACTCTGGAAACTTAGCGGACATCCGATACGAAACATTGCTGCAGAATGCAACGAAACTGAAGATCAGGTGTGCGCAATAGCATATATCTGCACCAGTAGTGTATCAGCACCGACCATTTCTCTAAGTGAGCCGAGCAAAGAATGACCATGGATGGCACTTGGGAGGTTGGGAAGAGACATACTTGATGGATATTGGATTGCCATACACTTAGGCTTAATGCGTGTTTGGGGTTGGATGGATATACGCGATAGTATCCCACTAAAAGTTACAGCAACCAAACTCAGCAGGGGACCAACAAGCCATAACAAACCACCATGTATACATGTTACAGTGGCAAATAATCATCTTCCTAAATAGTATCGAGCAATCGTGTGGATGAAAGTGGATAAGCATGGATTGTGTGAAACTTTCAATCAATAACTATAGCAACCCCAAAGTAGATAGAAAGTCTAAAGTCTGGAATTTTGATGTAAACATCATCTATACCTATACCATATTACACAATCCTGGAAACACTTTTCTATCTTTTTGATTCTTTTTGGGGTTGCTATACTTTAATATCGATAGCTGGATGTTAAATATCACTTGGGACACAACCAGTTTTAACACACGTGTGTGGATGAATAGCACTTTCATAGCTTCAAACGACTAGCCAACACAAAAGTTTGGGACGCCGCGTGAAACATGGCCTCAAAAGGCTTTGTGAACTCTTCTTTCTACCCACCTTTTCCAAGCCATCACCATAATGGGGAAACCATCTAAGAATGACCTTGGTCATGCTGAATTTTCATGAATTTCTGCTAGTAAAGCAAGTCGTTTTCCTGATATTACAACCCCAAAGTCAGATTTCAAACGATTTACCGGCCATTCTTTTCAACCCCCCAAAAATAAACCAGACATTTTCCCGTGTCGTTTCAAAACGCGTCAGTCTCGACCCCTGCCGTCCTTTGGAGCGGCCTTGGAGCATCCGCCGGGAAGCCTTCTGATTGACCTTAGATCACTGCCCGTTGGCCCTTCAAACACCCTCAAAACATAGTAAAAGGACTCAAAGTCACGGGATAAAACACAATTTTTCGAGCTAAATTCTAGGATTTATATGGATTTATGGTGATGAAATACATATGGCTAGATTTTGATGAAATAAGTTGTTGAGATATGGGTTAAATGAATTTAATTTTAGCTAAATCATCCATTGTTTGGGATGGTCAGCCAGCATTTTTTTTGTTACGCACCATCCCAGCATTAACAATGGAGGTTTTTAATAGGACAATCAACTATAAATAGGGGATGTGCCATCGCCCTGTTTGATTAAATCATGAGAAATCATCTGCAAATGAGTCATTTTCAAGGTAAACATACCATTAATAAAGACCCTGCGAACAGATGAGAATAGACAATTTCTACTGTAGAGAACTGGTCTGCCCTCCCTACTTTTAGCAGGGTCTATGTTAGTTTGGGGGACTGTATATAATATGTCTAAGTCACTTCCTGCATTTTTTCTGCCATAGATGGGGATCATATTTTTTGGTTGGGTGGGAAATTGCCCCAGTACAAAACCGCGATGGACATTCCGCTCCTCATTGATACTTCGTCATGATATTGAAAGGTATCCAAGATTTAAATATACCCTCTGGTAAACTAACATAGCTATGGAAAATCACAATTTTCAATGGGAAAATCCACTATAAATCACCATTTTCAATAGCTATGTTAAATTACCAGAGCGTATTTAAATGATATTGGGCTATTGGATGGTTCAGTCAGGCTCCAGTTTCACATAGTTTCACTCAAAAACTCCTGGCACTTCAAAGCACCACAAATTGTGGGGATGGTGGCCATTTCCGGGGCGGATCTTCAGCAGCGACTCAGGGTGTTGGGTCACCTGGCTGCGGGGTTTCCTGTAAGATTCCCCTGGAAAATCATCATGACGAATGCCATGATATGTGATGTTGGTGAAATCCCAATGTCAATCCATAAAAGTGTCAGACATGAAATGTCATGTTTCTTGGTTACACCTTTTTTCATTATATATTTTCAGGTTATATACTGCCCAAGTAAAATTCCATTAAATCCCATTAAACCCGTGTAAAAATTATTAAATGTCACTAAGCTCCCATGAAATCCCTTAAAAAATCACCATATTCTTTGTTGCTTCGTTAAAAATGACTTTCCTTCCAGATCCAGATCCTCCGCTTCAGGTCCAGCCCCTCACCATCTGGAAGCCCCACAGTGGTGGAGGATGAATTGGAGGTTCTGGGAATCTTCATGGAGTGATGGACTGGACGTTTAACGGGATCTCAAGTGGATAGGAAAAATAGGATGAAGATTCCAGGATTCCAGTTATGAATGGGAATAAAACGGAATATATATGTACATATATATATATATCTACAATATGCATCATGGGATATTAATGGATTATTGATGGGATATTCATGGGATATCAACTGGGAATAAGTATGAAGAAATATAACTCATGAGATAATGATCCACCGTAGAGTCTCCAGTGGTATTGATATGCCTGATGGTTTCAGATATTCAAGTTAATCCCCTCCCAAAAATGGGTGCATAAATCCTAGGATCTCCCAGGCGGAATTGCGCTAGCGGATTTCCGGTGAACCTTGTGCCACGCAAAATGTGGATCTTCGGTGCTTCCTGGAGATTTTCCCTTTAAACCAGTAAGATCTCCTGTAAACTGTAGATTCTTCGTTAGTGGAATTGATGATCTCCGCTTTTTGGGGGGTGAACTAAAAACATTTGGATAATCCCTGTTAGATCAGTGGCAAAACTGCCTCTATAGCTTTATTTGCTATTTTTGTTCGTCAAGATTCCCATTTTGGTGGTTAAACCATGTGAAATAAATCCCGATTCTTCATGGGTTAAATCAGTCAAATCCCGGCTTTTATGCTCAACCACCAATTTGTTCCACACTTTTGTTCGCACAGTGAACAAGCACTGCCGTTGCCAGGCAGCAGCGGTGCGTACACAGGACCTGCTTTGCTTGGGAATCACGTTGGCTACACAGAAAACACGGATCTCTAAGAAAATGGACACATCTATTGAGGGCTTGTAACGTCAGGTGAGTTTCCTGACTCATGGGTGATCCATTAGATGTGTGGGCAGTGGGCTGGGGCATCTGAACATTCAGCCGCTGCAGCATTGGCTAAACATGAAAATCCTGGCCAGTAGCCAGCCAGTATCAGCCAACTGAGCACCTCAGGGAACCCATCATTGCGAAGCCTTGATGTAGGACACACACATGGAGAGAGAGAGAGAGAGATATATATATATATGGATACACATTTTGATGTACATATATGTACATATGCTATAGTGGCTTTTATAGGTGCTTCAGCATGCCCTGGCACTCTTTCTGGCAAGACTTCATGATTCCCATCAACTGACCTATGCCATCCTATGCCATCCTATAGTCCCAAAGCAACAAGAAACACCACCGTATAAATCAGCACTTGGACACCGTGTTGCGCGCGTCTAAGACGCGTGTGACGCGCGGAGAAAATGCAGCATGTGGGCCCGAAAGGCCCGACATGGCCCGTGGTCTGTGGTACTTGGGACGTCTCCGAACTTCGCAAGTCTGGTTGACACCGTTGGGTTCATCAACATACCCTCTGGTAAACTAACATAGCTATTGAAAATGGTGATTTATAATTGATTTACCCATAAAAAATGGTGATTTTCCATTGATATGTTAGTTTACCGGGCACCGGGTATCTCAAGATTTTGTAGTCGAATTTTCGCATAATATGCAGCAGATAATACCAGAATAGAACAAACTAATTAATCAGGCATTATAGCCCAGCAACTAGTCATTTTCTCAAATTTCATAATTCATCATAATTCATCCATCATCCAACTACAGGTTTTAAGCCATTCTGCTTCACTATCACCTTGCTGGCAACATCAATGCCACTCCAGCGGGGAGCTGGGAATTCCGCAATGAGCAGGGTTGGCTCAGTGAATCCTATTCCCCGACCTATCCCCCTATGAAATAGATTGAAATCGCACCCCCCCTGTTAAAATCTATTAAACTCAAAACATACTTACAGCATTGGATCTATATGTTCATATTAGGATACTTATGAATCATGGTCATCGACCACATGTTAAGTAAGATTAGGGGACACCGATCCGGTTTTGCCCACAATCCCTAGTTAGAAGACCATGGCTTTCCTATAGATTTCCCAAAAATGGTTGAACACCCCATATTTCCTAAGAAAACAAGATATGTCAAACCAGATTTCCTGGTAAAACCATGGTTTTCCCTATCAAAAACCATGGTTTTCCCATGTTTTCCCGAACGAAATCCACCTTTCCAGGTTGGTGTGCCGCCAAAATGGGCCTCCCGCGTGAAAGTCGTGGCGCTTTCGGTCTTCACCGCAAGCATCGGCATTGCCATGTTCATCGGCATCAAACACTGGCGGTGTGGGTTGATGATTTTCTTTAGTAAGGCATAGTAAGGTTGTTGTATATATATATATAAATATGTATATATAGATACAGACATAGATTAATTATTAGATTCACATGGATGGATGGATAGATAGATAGCGAATACAAACTGTCTTGATCCACGGACAAACATGTTTTGTTCGCCACGCGTTGCTGACGGTCAGCTGGGACGGATTTTTGCAATTTTTTGTCCATCAGCTGGCGTCGATTGAATGATTGGGATGCCAAAGAATCATGTGGAGTCAAGGTGTATGAAACATTGGGATTCAGCATCCATTTAATGGGGATATCATGGGCACAGGGTATATGATATATAGATATATTTATACACGTAATGGTTGATGTAATGATTTTGGATGAAACAAGTCGCACATGTCTATCAACTCTTGATCCATCTGGGCAAATTGTAGCGACCGCCAATGGTGCGAATTGGATTGGGGTTTGGTCAACCCCAAATGGTCAGAAATGTCCCAGATCCTATGGACTCATTTGATACAAATATAAATAACCTATCCTATATGGTGTGATCTTGTAGTCTTATACTATATATCCTATCATGGCGCATCCATCTATCCCACAGTTCTTTTTTGTTCCATCAATCTGTGCATAGCTGCCTCATGACCTTACCAGAAATGATGGCTTCTGCAGAAGTTTGGGTCTTGCAAACTGCTTGCGGTAGGATATTGATGATTGAAGTTTTTCTTGAAATTAGTTTCATATATCAAGTTTGGCTGAATTATCACCCAAACACAAGTTGGCGAAGTAGGTTTCTTTCAAGTTCCTGGTTGTCTCCCCGGAGTTGTTGCTGTTGAAATAATAATATGAAGGATATATGATTATTAATGGACCACTAGATTGCTGAAGATTTTACAGCACATCTTCCAACAAATTTCAGTGCATACAAGTCACCTCAGTACAGGCATGATCAAGCACCACGGACATCAACCAGACATATCAAGACATCAACCGCATCAACCATGACATCAACCATCAACTAACATCAATTGACTAGATGACATCAACCATCAACGAACTGACGGCTCCGAGTTATGTTCAAAGTTTTTGCGGGTCCTGAATGGTTCTGAGGTTCAACTTTATGATGAATCTGAGCATCGGTCAATTAGATTTGGCGAAGCCTCGCCATGAAGGCGACGACAAGGTCTATTGCTTTATGGCCACTGGTTACAGGTGGGGATCTGGAGCGACGAGGAGTCCAGGAGCTATGGTTATCATTGGTTATCCATCTTTCCGAAAAAAAATCTAGCCGTCTGAAGCAAGGAGCTACAGTACATACTTGGGCTTCGGCCCCATCGAAAATGGGATGGAAATAGTCAAATTGGGCCTTCAGTGTTGAGCCACGGGGTGATGAGCTCAGCTTTTTGTAGTGGCAGTAGAAGATTTGAAATTTGCCATGTCTATGCATGTGTAAATGTGGCAAATCATCTATTGTACGTGTTTGTATTTTTGTTATATATATATATATATCCATATCCAGTATGAATCTATGAATCCCTCATCATCTCCCCAATACTGGTATCATAGGGTTTAACCCCATGTTGGCAAGTTCTTTCATCATCTTTCATCCATATTCATCCCCAATTTGCAGCATGTTTGCGCTTCAACCAGTATTAAGCAATCATGCTTCTTGGAAGTTTCCATATGAAATTTCAATATTTTTCCAGCTGGTCCCGATATTAAACCATGATTTCTCTGTGGGGAGGCCCCACATGTTGACTTCATGTCAAACATGTCCGTCAGATGTGATTCGGATGAGAAGATGCAGCACTTTCTGGTGCGTTTGGAGTCGGGGTTCCTGGTGACTGGATTATGACTTTCCATGTGTTGGGAATTTATTTTAAGCCCAACTGACGAACTCATATTTTTCAGAGGGGCTGGTATACCACCAACCAGATGATGATTAACCAGGTTTGTGGATATTTGGGGCAACCTGAATTGTTTCCAGCACTTTCTGGAGATATTTTTGGTACGTTGAGGCAACTGAAAATAACATATTTATACATGTTTTTCCATGTGTTTTTCCCACTAAAACGTTCCAGTTATAGGAGGATTATATATCCTTGAAATCTCCCCATTTCTTGGCACATCGCCATGGAAATCTCGGCACATCGTCAAGGCACAAACATCGTCGCCCATTTCCGGATGTCTTGGAGTGTGAGGTGCAGGACGTTCAGCTTCTTTGGCGTAAAGATAGGGGTGGGTGCAAGGAGCCAGCTTGCTTATTTTATAAAGGTTTGCAATGGAAGCCATGGCCCATTTATAGATGATTTATGTTGCTTTTTAATGTTTTTTAGATGATGTACCAGTTTTAATAGGTGAATCATGTTTAACATCGAACATGGGCCATGGCTTCCATAGCTATGTTAAATAGCCAGAGAGTATTCGGTGGTAAATGGAGGAACCGAGGAGTCAGAGCTTCCTAACCACATGATTTTGGAGGCACATGCCGGAATCCATAGGAGTAGAAGCCAATAAATATGGAAGGTTTCTTAGAGTTACCCATGAATTCCCATGTTTCACTAATTCTTGGACAATGAGAAGCCACAATCGTCTGATATATGGAAACACGATGAGTCCTGCTTGAGCTGCATGAGATCGCTATATGGGTGATTTCCTGGTAGTTTCAAAGATTGATGCATAAACAGGCCTAATTGGGATGTTGCCGCCAAAAACGTGGCCGGAATGCCCAATTCTTTGGTTTTTCCCATTGGTTGATTCATAGAGGGGTTAGCCCTTTAACAAGAGGTACCCAGCTTGGTTATGACTAAGATAGCAAACTGGAAAATCCATTATAAATGGAAGTTTATAGCTGGGAAAATCATCTGTAAATGGGTCATTGTCCATAGCTATGTTAAATCACCAGAGGGTAAATGATGATTACCATCTCTCCATAACGAAATACCCTCTGGTGTATCGGACCAAGTGGGCCATCTATACCATGCGGGGTGCAGTTCCAGTGGGTGATATTTGAGGGTTTCCATAAATGGGTACCCCAATAGCTGGATGGTTTGTAATGGAACATCCCATTAAAGTGGATGATTTAGGGGTACCCCTACTTGAGGAAACCTCCATTTGATCATGTATTTGATCATAGCTTTTTGTGGGTTGTAGTTAACGGTTATAGCCCAACTTATGGAGGTTGTGATTGCATAGTTATACTTCGTAAGAATCACTCCAACTTATGGGCCCCAGCAAACTTCAAGAAATGACCGGAGGGCCCGGGTGTCTACGTACAAAGGAACACGTCCTGCAGCAGAGTCCACGTACCTGTCGCGAGCATCAATGGTGCCTTGACGATCTTGATGACCAAGCCACCACCCCCGATGAAAAATCCCATGGTTTTCATGGTCAATTTGGGGGCAAGATTGTAATATCATTGTTATTATGAATATGAATACTGTAGTATTTCAAAGTATATGTCAACTTGGATAATTGTGTGATACCATGCTTGTAAATATGATATGATCCCATAGCCCAAGTTGACTTCTGGGTATATCCATGGAATTATAAACCCCATAAGTTGGGTCATGTGATGTCATGTGGGCCATGGGGCCCCCATACGTATCGTTCTATGGGTTGGTATCTTAACCATCAAACATCGGTTTGTGGTGCCTAGGGTAGCTACAGGGTGAGGCCCTCTAGATGCCAAGTTGACGATAATGTAGAAGACTCCTATGGCAGTTACTATGGTTTATGGGATATGTAACTATAGATAACGGGTTTATAAACCAACTTATAACTGGGGCCCAGCGGCCAGCACATGATAGTCATCTTCAATGGCACCTGCGGTTCCTGCACATACTTGCAGCATATTTTTTCATTTATCCAGCTTTTACTTGGAGTTATTGCATGATCTTGCATGTGCATCCCACTCAGCAAGCACGTGATTATATATATATATAATGTTAATATTGTATTATATATCCGCCATACACACACACACATATATATATATATATGTACATCCGGAGTTATTCCACATATTAATTTAAATATAGTAGTAATTAGTAGTACATAGAAATATATATATACATAATATAACATATATATATAAATAGATAATATAATATATATATATATATATATATAAATAGATAAGTGGCTTATGAGTTGTGGTTGCTGTAGCCACTGACCAACTGGCGACAAATGTCGGCGGTACCGGCACCTTAAGGCCACATGATCCCAATGGCCGGGCGCATCGACTGGCTCCGCTGGTGGGCCAAGGTGGAACATGGTGAAAATCCATGGGGAAAAAATATGTTTGGATGGTTGAAATAGGTTGAAATAGGTTGAAATAGGTTGAAATAGGTTGAAATAGGTTGAAATAGGTTGA
>Ga0126342_10017192_pt1 | contig 12533 bp, 12 predicted proteins | sample Cyp1metagenome_FD_92528 | JGI IMG/M metagenome (GOLD analysis project Ga0126342, IMG submission 92528) | Coral microbial communities from Lord Howe Island, Old Settlement Bay, Australia - Cyphastrea 1 metagenome | ecosystem: Host-associated > Invertebrates > Cnidaria > Coral ...
TATATATAATGTATATATAAAGCATCCAGGCTGACAACTCACAGAACACTCGAATGAAGCCAGCTGACACCATTGCGAGTTTCTCTTTTCCGGGGTCGGCGGCAGGGGCGGCAGCCCTTAAATTATGTTGTTACCTGGTTGTCTCACCTGGTTTTATAACTCAACGGATGATCCTAGTGATCCCAGTGAGCACTGAGCAGCACTGAGCAGCTGACCCCGGGAGCTTGCACAATGAACAGCGTCCAAACCTCGAAAAAATCGGAGGTTTCTTGGCTTTCTTGGGGCATGGAATTAATACATGGTTATGGTTATACCAAATTCCAAGGGCTGACCCAAGAATTTTTATCCAATACTAGCAGTTTTTTGTAAACCGTTCATGAACTAATCATCAACAAATGATTCCAGCAGCAATACTTTAAAGGGGAGAATGATAGTAAACAGAATAATGACACCTACATATAGGGGGTAATAACATGTAATAAATAGAATACCATTCCATCCAGCCAGAATCATAAACCCAATCAGGTTTACCCATCAACATGAGCAGCATTCAATGCCTTTCGTCATCCTTTTATCCTGGTTGAGAACGGGATTCCCGCTGTGAGTCAGTCCATCGCCCGTTCACAACAGGGAGGTGAACCATCTCCCCATCAGATATCAACCGTCACTGATCCATTACATTTCCATATCTGTTTCTGGTAAAACCCTCTATAGATCTGGATAACCAGAATCCCTCTAACAAATATGTATAGATTCTGATAGATATATAGAGGGTTTTACCAGAAATATTCCTCAAATATATCTGGATATCACTGGATAAATCATAACAAATCACTCACCTGAATCCTTCGGCTCTGAGATTGTAACATCAATCCCAAACAATCCACCGTTCCAGTGATGTCGCCATGGGTCAGAATCTTGTCCATGATATTCCGCAACATCTCCCCATTATACGATCAATAGTTCATGATTAGGTCACGCATTTTTCGTGGTCAAGTCATCTTTGTAAGAGGAAAATCCGCATCCCAATTTTTCCCCAATGGAAACTCAATGACTTGATCACTTCATGGGAGATTAACATAGATTAACCCTCATTTTTGGGTTATAATTCATAATATGTTATAATATGTTATAATTCATAATAATCATTACATGGCAAAAATCGCTTGATCTCCCATTTGGCCATGTAGAAAGCTGTAGAACCCCTGCCATTTTGTTTGGGTCGGGTCGTCAAAATCGGTGCTCCCAAGGGGCTCCACCATGGTTGATGGCGTAGGGCAACTGTGCCACAGTGCCAATCTGCGAAAAACCAATAGGAGTCGGGCCAGTTTTGGCCATGGAATCCATGGACGATGACGTGAGGTTGGAGATAGGTTGGAGAATGGATTTGGTACCAGAAACATCACAAGAACACAAAGGAACCGACCACTTGGAGGTGATTTTCTACATCTAAAAGCCCGATTTTGCTATTGAAATTGCAATGTCTTGCAGTATTCCAGCATTTTGTGGAGCTCCCACCATCCCAATCCATTTTTCACCGGAGGACCAGGAGCACTTCGGAGACAGCCACGATGAGAAGACCTGGAGTCGGAAGCATCGGTCAATAGATCCACCCCAATTTTACCAGTGGTATAAACCATCATTTGATATAGGTGGTTTATACCACTTTACATTGATTTATGGTTTATACCACTGGTTTACATCAATAAAAATCAGTTTATGACATGACCATTTTACATTCCCAAACTTCGCAGGTGAAACACCATGGTGAAACCATGGTGAAACCCATGCGGTCCCAGTGACGCAGCAGGACACTTTGAAGGGCCCGGTGCACCACATGGCTGAACATCACGAAGGTCAAGAGGGCCTAAATTGGATGTGAAATCTCGGTTTTTCGCAACAAAAAGCCGGTTTAACCAGCACATGTTTAGAAGAAATCTGGATTTAGGTAACACGATTTTTCGGATTTCACTACAGCAAAGAATGGGGGTGACACGTCAACTTTTTAAGGTTGACCTAACATTGGGATTTAGCCATCAAAAAATGGGGTTTAGTGAGCAAGACTTGGGCTTAAGTAGCAGGACAATGGAGTTTCACCAGATGATTCAACCACTTTAGGGGTTTACCACGCAAGCATATGGATCGAACGGACTCACCACTGAGCTTCCATGAGCTTCCAGACATTGCTCATCACTGCGGTGACCTGAGCCCAGAGGTGTCCCCGGGTCCAGCCCCCAGCCCCCAGCTGCCCCCAGCCGTTTCCGACCGTCGTGGAGAAGACATGTCTCTGCAGGGTCAAGTGAGCGAAGCAAGCCAAGGTGTACCTCGAAGTTGGATCCCCAAGCCGCATGGTGAAACTGGTGAAACGTGTCATTTTGGGTTAAAGCATCCAAAAAATATCCAATATGAAATATATAAACTTACTAAACTATGAAAAATAGCCAATATTTTGGGTTAAATACATATATGAAACACTCCAAAATGAACTTAAATCCAACACTAAACTTACTAAACGACTGATCGGGGCATTGAATCTGGAAAAGATTACCAAAGCTTCATGGGAACCATCCCAGAACCATGATCCTATATGATCCTATGGGCACATGCAGCAGGTCAGGCCGTAGATCAACATCACCTGGCGCCAGCAGCTGGGGACTTTTTGTTTTTTGTCAACGAAAAAAGGGAGCCCAAGAAAGATACGCTTTATCTTGATGTAATTTTTGATCCATTGTGACTTAAATATCACAATACGATGCTAGTGTAAAGATCCGGAAAATCCCTGTCAATGTTTTCCCACGACATAATTTTCTAGTTTTCACACATGTTGACTATGTTGACTATGTGGATTGAAACATCTCAAAAACCACCAACAATGAATCCACCAAAACATGCGAAACAACTGTGTTGAAATCTGTATATAAATGTAACCAATCAACCGCTGCGAATTTCATCTTTCCAAAAAAACAAGCACAACGACTCCAGCGTTTTGGTGAGGTGCCGGCCTTGGGTCCATAAGCGAAGCGTCTACCCTGGTAGAAGAGAAGCGCCCCAGCCACTGGGATCGTGGTCAAGACCTCGGGGATATCCAGTGGTAAACATTTACAAAAAGCGAACTTGAACATGATGATTTAGTTCGTGGATTTTCCCATGAAATTCATGGTGGATCTTTCCATAGTCTTTTGTTAACGTTTACCAGGCCGGGTATCCAGTGGGATGTCATGGATATCATGGTATATCCCAAATGAGTCATGACCCAAATCAGCAAAGTCATAGGATGACTTAGGATTGAAACAACCATGGTGACGACTGATCCACCATGACGCCACAGAAAAAACACATAGTTCATGATTTTTTTGGCAATCTTTTTGATGTAAAGTCCCCACAGAAAGGTGTTTCTTGTCTTTTTTCTCCCACTGAACATGGGGATGTTCCGTAGTTTTATTGGATAAATCGCCATTTTTAATCAGAGTGTTTCAGTGAGATCTTTCGGTCTGATCTTCACCCTGTTGGTCAATTTTCGATGCTGAAAATCCCTTGAATATCATCCCTTAGCCTCTGGTCAATTCACATTTTGCTATCAGTAAATCCACCATTTTCCATGGGGTAAATCACTATTTTTCATGGGAAAACACTATTTTTAATGGGAAAATCCACCATTTTCCATGGGTAAATCCACCATTTTCCGCTAAATTCCACTCCCCCTTTGATGGCAAAACCTCCATGGGATGCCGGACGCTCCAAAACTCGCCGATGCCGTGACTCACCAAATAGTTGGGCTCCGGATGGTCCCAAGCCTCGGATGATCTTCCCGAAGCGAGAATGGATTTTTGGATGATGAAGATATCTTAATCATTATATTTGATTGAGATTAATATGAACAACAATGAGATCCTGAAATATCATTATCATTGTTGTTCATATCAATCTTATTATCATTAAATTCATCATATTTATTAGTGTATTGTGATGATATAATATAATAATATCCATCTTCTTCTTCGTCTTATTATCATCATTTTGAACTACTGTTTCTGACAGATCCTCACAGAATTATTCTGACGATTCTCATCAGGATCTTCATCATTACTGTTCTTATTCCTACATCCATGCATATTCTCAACATCTCATGCCAAACATGATATGTATTTACATGTTATATCTAAGAACTATATATGTTATATATATATGTTATATATATATATATATGTTATATATATATATATATATTACCAAAACAGAACTGTTTAAGAGTAACCTTAGATCCTGCGCCACTGCAGTGGTGCCAGGTACCCACACCGATGGCAAAGTACCCCAGAAGCCGTTCAGAGTCTTATCGGCCTCAGTGTTGCGCTCCAAAGGACAGTGCTTTTCAACATTTTTCAAATATGGAAGTATGAACTGGTTTAAGATCTATGATATTCTATGATATTCTATGATATTTATGATATGGAAAAATTAAGAACTGGTATGAAATGATTTAAGATCTATGATCTTCTATGATTTCTTATCTGGGATGATCCACAAATCCCAGCTCCAGGACTTGGATCTGTACCAGAGATGGGGTGACTTTTTCAATGTTTACCCGGCCTGGTCAACAAAAAACGAACTGGAACATCATGGAACATCCAGCATTTTCTGGGTAAATCACCATTTTTCATAGGAAAATCACAATTTTTAATCACCATTTTCTAGCTGCGTAAATCAACTATTTCGACTGGGATGTAAGAAATTACCAGAGGGAACTGGTATGTCTGGCCCAAGAAATGACCATGATGACCATGATGACCCCATTTCTTGGGATCACAATCGCAACACGGGATGGTTTCGTCTGATAGGATTAACATAGGATACAGTCCAAGCACTGTATAAGAATTCCTTGTATAATGAGATGGTTTTTGTTGCCGCATATATGTTTTGTGGAATATATATATATATATATGTCATATGCAAATGGACATTAAGAAATTGAGACGCTGGCCATCGGCAACCAACATTCTTGGACAATCCCCATTGGGGAAGCCTAAATTCACTGGTGAATCATCATCAACATCATCATCATCATCATCAGCATCATCATCATCATCATCATCACATTTATAATAATGATGATGATACTAGTAATTAATAACAATAAGAATAATAACAATGATGATGGTGATAATCATAATCACTATTTTATAGTATGATGTTGTTATTTTGATCACGTAATAATAATAATAATAATAACAACAACAATAATAATCCTCCTCCTCCTGCCTGAAACACATGGCCATAGTGGGTAAACGTCTCATGTTTCAGGACAACCCCAGATGGAAAACGTCGACCTTGGGCTCCACGGCTACGTTCACGTGGAGATACAGCAAGGCGCTGCACCAGAGTGTTACGACCGTCAAGACCACTAGCAAGACCTTGGGTGCACTGACCATGTCAAAGGGAAGTAAAACTGTAGAAACTGCGTGATATATGGGGGTTACGGTAGTATTTCCAGACCAAGAATGTGTTTTTCCTCGATTTTTTGTGGGTTGTAGATTCTGTGCCACCCAATATCCCACCATGTTGAGTCGGTTGCCTCACGACCCTGCAAGGGCAAAGTCGTGGCCATGGTCTCTGACAGCGGCCCCCTGCTGTCTTTGCAGTTGGAGGAATAGTAATGATAATAGTGATGATGCAGTAGTAACAATGATAATTTATTGTTGGTTTTGGTCTTGACATGTCTTCGACGTTTTTTTTCGAATATTGGTCATGATGATAATGAGTAGTAACTAGTAATTATAATCGGTGTGAGCTGGTCTACTATCATGATGATAGTAACCAACATTTCCTGGTCTTCTACTATACTCCATGTCACTGAGTGGAGTTGAGTATAGTTTTGGTTTACTATACAGTTATATCATGTTATTATATCCATTCCAGTTTCATTATATCAAATACACTTACTATAACACTTACTGTATCAATGATACTGCTTTTGCTTTTTACCATGCTGACCAACACACCAACATTGATCATTTCTCATAGCCAAAGCTGCGAACGTGCGAGAATTGGGAAAACTTGGATTAAAGGGCCTTTCATCGTCTTTCATCAGATGTTCAGATGGCCCCAAAAAGCAAATCGAAAAGAAACAGAACAGGATCTTCAAAAAACCAAACATGAAACTAGCAAATCACAAAATCACAGCCAAGTTCAGCGAAAGAGCTCTCTTTTTCGCAGGTGAAACCGTCCGCGGAAAACCGCCGCGTCGCTGTGAGACTTTGAACAGCGATGAATTCGGAAGGCAGCTGTTTGAGTTGTTTGAAAATGGCGGTATGGTGATGTATGGTGATATGGTGATTGTTTTTGTATCATTTTCCCCATCAAAAAGATTAATTTAGCTTTAATATCATAGATTCGGGAAAGAGGCCCAATGATTTCATGATCGAATTTGGATGGTTTGGTCGTTCTGCGTGGTCCCTTTTCATTGCCAAGAACAGTTGCCTACCGCAACTAATCATCGAGATGGCACCTCATCTGGAAAATATCGAGAGCCTGATGACACCAGAGATGAATCACTTTCATCAATACGACATTTCTGGGACACAAACCATTATCAAAAAAAACAACATGTAAGATCAGTGCTTTTTTGCACTTCTGTTAGCCATTTCGAGTGCATCTACGACTGTCTCCTACCTGCAACAATAGCTTCTCCAGGGTCCAGTTTTTCAGGGGGACGTGGATACAACATGAAAATCACCAATAGAAAATGTGAAGGGATCCAATCATCATCTATTTTGATTGTCCATATTTATCAGAGTGGCGATCGAACTCGGCAATGGAAAAAAACATCGGATTCTTCCTTTTTTGTAGGTTGAATTGATGGCCAAATTGCAGGGTTTTTCATCGGGATGTTCCCCCTTCCATGTTTGCAGGCTACGACACCCCATGCTGGTTGTATCCTAGAAAATCTCCTTCTGGGTGGTTCCAAGCCATCTGCAAAAACCTGAAAAAAACCGTCATTTTTTTTGGATCATCCTCACGAATAAAAAGGGCACCAATCAGATCAGCATTGCAAAAATATACCCATACAGTATATACATGTATCTGGCTAGATTAATATCATATATACCCATTTACAATGGCCATTGTATCATATATACCCATTTATTGGTATTAATACCCATTATATATACAAATTATATCACATAATATCCCCAAAAAATCGCAGCATTTTTCTTGGTTCAATCCATGGAGTTTTCCATGAAAGCCATTGGATTCCCTCTTTTTTCACCGGGCCACATCCCACCGATGGCAATCAGATGGCAAAGCCGTGCCGCGGCTCCCTGGGAGCGGTGCTATAAACAAATGGACTAACTTGGCATTCAACATCAATCCACCCAAAAAGCACAAGCAAATGAAGCATGTTTTTAATCCACTAAAGTACTCAACCAAGGTTTACACAGATATCATAGGTGTAAAACCATCACGCACGGATATGAACCCAAAATTGGGATCATCTTACGCCTATTTTGTCCTGTAGTTTGCCCGTTTGCCCGTAGCCACCGTAAATGGTTGACCGATTATCTAAGTGTTGCTTCAAATATCGATGGATAAGACGACTTTGGTTGTGCTGTGCAAACAACAATGCTTGCACACAATCTTACTTAGATTACCTCACAGTCAACTAGCTTATGTTTTTTTTGGTTTTGTCTGAAACTAGGCTACACATATTAGTTCATCGGCAACTCAACTGCCAATAGTTAATCATTAGTAGCTTTTTGTCAATGATACGTATCAATATTAAATATTAATATTAAGAAATAACTAAATATTTAACATTTTCAACTGCCAATAGTTAATCAATATTAAAAACATTCTTTGCAACAATATCAACCGCTATTTGTTGTAATACTTACCATCCGGTATCATCAAACATGGTGCTGCAAAATCCGCCATTTAGTGCGATGATCTTCTCAGCTAACCTTCACTTACAGTGGTTTTTTCTCATACGTTTCGCTTATTTTCCCATATTTTCCGATGAATTTTCCTTATTTTCCATGCTTTTCCAAGTAATTTTCCTCAAAATTTCCCATGTTCTTCCATATAGTGGGGGATATATTGGGGGATCTAGTGGCGATAGTGGGGGATATATAGTTCCCATGTTCTTCCATATTTTCCCATGTTCTTCCCATTCAAACTCCCATATAGTTCCTGGATTTCCCTGGTTGGCTCGCCATTGGTGCCCGGGCAGTGCACGTGGCTGCGCGCCCGTGCACACTGCGATACATTCCAGGGCCTCGTGGGTTGCCCGTTGTAGCGGTATATAGTGGGGGATATAGTGGGGATATGATGGAGTAATGTATGTCATAGATGGATGAAGTGGGGATATATACATATACACTATCCAACACTATCCATATATGGGGATATATGTAATACACTGTATAAGTATGTATTTATGGATGAAATGGGGATTTTAACGACTGACTAGGATGTTTTTTTTTGTATAAAAGGGACTCAATGGGGATATCATGGGGATCTTGGTATCGGAGACATGGTGACATGATTTCATTGGGAAGATGACGATCAACCAGAGGATTTGGGGATAACTTTTTTTTTGGGATACATCCATTTACCATGATTTACCACCAATAGTCCAAGCTATTCCAAGTTGGATGGAGGCCTCATGTTTCTCCCTTAAAAATGCGGCAAGTGATGAGATTTAACTCACCCAATACCTGAAGGTAAACCCCCCATTGTTGTCGAACGTCTATTGTGGATTGTATGCGCCCCACATTTTGGTGTACTGTGTGTGATTCACATGATATCCAAATTATATCCCAATCACATAGCCATTATATCAATTACCCTCCGATCAACCATTACAATGGACAATCCACCATTGATCGTTGATTTTCCCAGCTATACGCGAAAAAAATCTCCCTTTACAGGAGATTTCACAGCCACGTTTGATTACCAGAGAGTAAATTCCAAAAAACATATATTGCAATTAGCACATATATATATATGCATTTCTACATCTATGTTTGTATATATATATCTATGTTTACCTATGTGTACATATATATATATAGAAAATTAACCAACATAATATCCATATGATATCCCAATGACATCCTTTGATCAGCGCCTTCTCACTCACTTCCAGGTTATTCTCGATGGCTTGCCGTCTCTGGAGCCTGCGGGAATATCTATCGTTACATTTTTTAAAAAGGATATCATTCAGAATATGATAGGGATATGGGTTGCCCAGTTGTGGTAGATATTCATAGATATTCTATAGATTATCATATTCCATTAATCTGACTGCTGGTTGGTGGTATACCTGCTCCTCTAAAAAAAAATGAAAGTCACTATTAGTCAGTTGGGATGATGACATTCCCAATATATGGAAAAATAACAAATGTTCCAAACCACCAACCAAATAAGGAAAATAACGATAGATTCATTAAATCTTTCTAGAACATATATCTATACATGATTGGGATTAGGATAATCAATCAACATCATTGGGGTTAGAAAATATATCTATCGATCCTAGCCATCTATATGTCCATCAGCCTATCAATCGATATCGATCTTCACGATTGGATATAACGGAATATATAACTAACAATGTGATATGACTTTGTCCAAAAAAGGTGGGAGAGGGACAATGATGAAAAAAATACAAGTGATTACAGTATTATTTTGCATGAATTATCATTTTCTAAGCTGAATAGTTCGGCTATTGTGGGACAATTTCCCTTATAAACCATCACCAAACAGTGAGGTCGCAACCTGAGGCCCTATTTCATTTGCCCAGTGAGGTTGATCCTGGATCTACAGTCGCCAAGTCAAGTATCGTTCCAACTACGGAACACCAATCAACAAAAATTGAAGAATTCACATCACTAGTTCAAAGAACCAATTTTAGAGGAGTAAATTTTAGTACAAATGAACATCTCTGGTTGGTGGTATACCTACCCCTCTGAAAAATATGAGTTCGTCAGTTGGGGTTATGACATTCTCAACTGAATGGAAAGTCATCATCCATTCATGTTCCAGTCACCACCAACCAGATCACCATCATATTCCCATTGTTGTTGGTTTATAGCCTATTAACATCTATTAACCATCACTATTAACCAGCTATGATCACATCATCAGCGGAAAAAATTGAGATCCCCAAATTCCGGCAGATTCGCCGCTGAGGCCCCGAGCCGAGCTTTGGATTTCTCCTCCTGCGTGGTACAGCGAGCTGATCACTTGGTCCATTTATGGGTATCCAATGTAGATGATGATACCAAAATTCAATTTGGATTTGAACTTGGGATCATTTAAAATTATAGTGGATGATGTGGGCACTCAGGGCACTCGCTATCCCTTAATTGACGGACGGTTTTTTTTGGGCAATTTGCTACCCATTGCATCGCGCCATTTCGTTGAGGATTTCTCAGCCACGTTGACACCGGAGGGGAATGTCCCGTTATTGTCCCACTATATCCCTATTCATATTCCAATAACATGTTGCGTCAATAGGTTCATTCCCACCATATTCCCATTATATCACAATTATTCCCATCAGATTCCTATGATAATCCCATCATATACCCACTATACACCCATTATATCCCAGTGTTGGAATATTAGATGGCTTTATATCCATGATATTCCCATTAAACACCCATTGTTGCCCTATAAGAATCCCATGCCCATCCCCATCGCTCCTGCAAGGCGGATTCCAGCGCCACTTCCGGCTCAGGTTCCTCGACCTCGTGAGGATATCATGGGGATAGATAGATCTATAGAATAGAATCGAATGGAATGGAGTAGAACAGGATAGAACAGGTTAGATTAGATTAGATAGACAGATATGTATACATATATATATATATATTGTATATATATATACACATGTATTCATGTATTCAAATATTCATATGAATGTATATACACTGGATATTTCAGTGAGGGATATCATTTCTTTTTTCTAAAATCCAAATAGATACATTTTTATATTCGGTTATAATGGGGATATCATGGGGATTAATGATATCATGTTATATCGGGGGCACTTCATGGGAGGTTTCATATTGCCTTGGATTTTTTTTATCCAATTATTGGGACATAATGGAGATATCATGAGGATATAACTAGACTGGGAGTTTTTAATCTTGATGAGGACAGCCCTCTGTCAATGACTGGTTGGTCAAGAACGGGATTCCCATTTCATGGATTACGATTATCGCCGAAGAAAGCGAAGGGTAGTTTTTAAGCCCATATGGCCCATATAATCATCCACCAACCATGATTGATCAACTTTAGCCCAAGTCTATCTTGATCCTTGATGGCTAGAATCCTCTGAATGATGTTAATATTACCAACAGGGGTTTTGAGCAGCACTGTCTCAGGTATGGACTTATCTATCCATGATGATCCGGAAAGAACAGGTGAACCAACATTAAGCATATCACGATATTATATCAACATTATCCGCGGCTATTATGTACAGTATATTAAAAAATGCCCATCAGTATTAGCAACACTAACCATATTATAACTATATTATCCATCAAAACGTGTATATATGTATATTTGAAACATGTATCCGTAACTATATTTCCATATCCATAGACAATAATACCTTGGGGAGTTGCAGTACCCAAAACCCATATCCATTGCTGCAACATTCGAACATTATAGTCTTGATGTGGATCCTATATCATATATGACAAGGATACTTAAAACCATAACTACAACATTATACTAACGATGTGAATCATTAAAACTAATTCTATATTACTATACTACAATGATAGTTGTTGTGGATTAAAGTATCCATAACCATATTATGATGTTATATTTACCATGATGTGAGTATAGTGGGTATCTATCACTATATATATATGTTGTGGACAATTATAACCATAAGAAGAACAACTATTATATATATATATAATTGCATATAAATATAAACACACAAACATAAATAAATAAATAACTAAATAAATAAACAACCAACAAAATAAAATAAATAAATAAATAAATAAACAATAAATAAATAAATAAATCAACAAATAAATACAATATATATATATATACATACATGGATGCAGCGATATAAATAGCCATATCATAGCCATATTTTCCTACAACTACCTTGCCCTGCGCCGTAGTTTCTTCCCGCCTGCGCCATCGCGGCGCTTTGTAGGATTGCCTCCCATGGGAATCCAGGTAGGAATGGATTCATGGCCATCCCCCAATAATGGTGGTCAATGGTGATTAATGGTGGTTAATGGATTGGTATACTCCAAAATAAATTGGCCATGGCACATAAAAAACCCCAGGGTTTGGAATTGGAGATGAAATCATCTCCAAAAACAAGATATGGGGGTTTCTAAAAAATTACTTTACTTCGTGTGATCCCCACCATAACATTTATACATGTTCTTACTGGCACATCTTCTGGCATTCTATCTGACATATCTTCTGACATTCTGTTTGGCATTCTATCTGGCATATCTTCTGGCATATCTTCTGGCATTCTATCTGACATA
>Ga0126342_10017193_pt1 | contig 12532 bp, 10 predicted proteins | sample Cyp1metagenome_FD_92528 | JGI IMG/M metagenome (GOLD analysis project Ga0126342, IMG submission 92528) | Coral microbial communities from Lord Howe Island, Old Settlement Bay, Australia - Cyphastrea 1 metagenome | ecosystem: Host-associated > Invertebrates > Cnidaria > Coral ...
AAAACAACTGAAATGATGAAAGTGATCCGGGAGTGTGGTCGCGCAAGAAACGCGCAAGGTTGGCGCAAGCTCGGCCCAAGAGGCCTTTGTGGGAACAGTAATTTAGGACAACCCCCATATAAGTAATCCCCGAAAAGAAAGGTAGAACAGTAATCCTACCCAGCATTTTAGTATATAGGATTTTATGAACTTCTATCTTTTGGGTTGTTATAAAATGTTATAAACCTAACTATAGCCTCATTAAACCTACCCTTTTTCTGCTGGCGAATCCATGAATTTCACCACCTCGACGTCCGTCAGGCTCTGGATCTACTTCTCCGCGCGGAAGAGGAAGACCTCGAACCCAACGTACGCGCCAAATGGTTATCTCGGGGGGAAAACCAACTGGACTTCGCCCATAGATCCAATACAGTCATGGCCATTTACAGTTATAAATGAATTCCTATAACAAGCTAAGGTCAAATATCATTAGATCATTATAAGCCCATGTATAACTGCTAGGAAACCATAACTCTATGATCCAATTACTAAACATCATGGTTTCGGTTTGGGGTATCTCATGTTGGGAAAGGGACCACCGCGGAACGATGCCAATCTCAATGGGAGATCTCCAGGATCCTAAAATGGAGGTACGTTAGTACTATATAAGGCCAACAAATTTGTGGGGATATTCCCTGAAATTAAGGCCTAGAAAATAGGCCTTATATATGGAATCGGTACCTCCAATGAATCGGATCCTGAAATTCCCATTGACAATCTATTGATTTTGGATCTCGTGGTTCATCAAAATCCCCATGTTTTGCTGTGTTTGTTCTTGGGTACCCTCTGGTAAACTAACATAACTAGGAAGATCACCATCTTCAATGGGTAAATCCACTATAAATCACAATTTTCAATAGTTATGTTAGACATAACCAGATGGTAAGTGTCCCATTGTTCATTTGGTTTTGGGTCGAGTACTTCGTTTGGTACTTCCTGTAAACCAACCCATTGGCACCGAGATAACTGGGGAAGGTATGAAACATCATCCTAGTTTTAGACATTTGAGTTACCCTCTGGTGAACTAACATAGCAATGGAAAATGGCCATTTATAGTGGATTTTCCCATGAAAAATGGTGATTTTCCATTGCTATGTTAGTTCACCAGAGGGTAAATCATGTTAAATCCCTACTGTTGATGGTTATATCATGTTATATCCCTGTAAAATTTCTATAAGATCACAGTTGGTGAGTTGCAAACCATTACCCACACATATTCCATTAGATATCGTCATCATTTTTGATGCTTAAACCAGCGATAGGTTCAAACCGCGGAATTTGTCACTGGTGTTTTTTAGTCATGGCATATCCCGGAATAAAATCCCGATCAGATCCCTATAAACATTCCCATGTTTATCCATTTCCCATAGGATCCATGTATGCTATATATGGTAACATTTACCATCAATATACCCCCAATGTTAGCATATATACCATACATGGATCCTATGGGTTTGTATAGGGATATGTGTCTTGTTTATCCATTTGTTTGACTGGTTTTTTAGCCTCCAACCATCCAGCTCCCACTTTCTGGGCTATCAGCGTTAGGCCAAGACAGTCTCCTTGGTGATGAAGACCATGACGGGACAAGAGCAGTGGGAGCCACTTGATTTACCGGAACAGCAGTAGAGAATCTGTCGATGGGCCGCAATGGGGATTTACTCGTTTGGTAAATGTCCCATATCTTGGGGATTTTGAACAGCACCAGAACAAGCATCTGTTGGAGACTATATGCCCAATTTTTGGGTGATGTGAAACATTAGGACATTAGGACAATTTACCAACCCCTGTTAACTATCAAAATATGGAAGTCAGTAAAGTTGCGGATTTAACTAACTAAAACATGTGTTTTGTTTTGTCAAATTTGAACAATGATCCAAGCTAGGGATTTAAATGCTTTAGCACCACTGAATTATTCACAGTGAACGATGTTCTATGAATCAGCACAATGCATGGTTTTGGAACCACTGTGATCCAAACCTTTGCGGTGCTATTGCCGCATTCCTCCGTAACGTCATTTTCATATGGGCATGCGGCATACATTATTTTTTTTTGCTTTAATCCTGATTTTTGTTGTGACAATTTTGAGGGTTTCAATCTGAATGTGGATCGCCATGAGTGCAGACTAGCGACATTGCGGGCTTTGATTGGTAAACAGCAGATATCCCAGCGACAAAGTTTACTTGTAGCAATTGTAGTTTTGGATCCTTGCTGGGATGTTGATCCCAGTTGACTGATGTGTTTGATCTTTGTTGGAAAGAACAAAGACCAGGAAAGCTTAAGATTAGTGAGAGGGCAACAGACTGACAGTGGTGATGCAACCAACAATGAAGAGGGAAACAACATTTCACAAGGTCACCAGCATGGACTTGTTCCAGTTACACTTCAGATGCGTGTTTTTTTTTTTGTTTGGTTTCCGTTGTTTGATGTATTATATAAGCAGAACATATCAATTATACATCCGGTGGGCCATCTCATTCCAAGACTGTATCAGGCTGGATCATATTGTTGCTTTCCTAGCCACATTACTTTCACTGAATACGTGCCCAATTCTGATCACTGGGATTCATGGCACTACATCGCCGCAACATGTTCGTTGACCTGTTTTTAGTTCTGTTTTGTCGGCGAGTTTTGAACTGCGTTGAATCCTACAATATCTCAACAAAGAGTAACCCACAAAAAGTTTGAATATGAATTTGCCGCCATTTTAATGGGTTTTGGGTTTTTCTATTTGTTTGGGGGTGCTCTACCTATGTTGTTCGCGCCTGGGTGGTTTATAATGCAGTGTTTAGCAATGCGATAAAGGAAGAGTGGTATATGCCCGTACTATATACAGTATCCCATGATCTTATAACTTTTATCTACTAGTTATTATTATTATCATCTATTATCCGAAAACATGTCCACATGTTATGAAAGATATGCATAGTTGGATACCAAATATCTGCAATGTTTTTCACATATATATATATATATATCACTGGATTTCGATGCTTTTCCCAGAATTCCTCTAGGTAAACGAACATCGATGTGGAAAAAAACAGCATTGGTAGATCCTTTGGACCTAAGGAAGCCATGGAAATTCGCCACCTTTTTTGGCGTTGGAAGTTCCCTAGGCGCTCTCTGCAGCTTTGGCACCGCTTCGGCGAGGCTGGACGCTGAACAAAAATGGGAGGTTTCGAAAAAATGGTGGTACCCTCTGGTAATTTAACGTAGCTATTGAAAATGACCATTTATAGTGGATTTTCCCATTAAAAATGGTGATTTTCCATAGCTATGTTAAATTACCAGAGGGTACCCCCGGAGCATCCAAGTCATTAGACTCTTAGAATCTCTTAGACCATTTGAAGATTGAAACATCTTGAAACCATTTTTTCCAGCCATGGTTTTTGGAGATCCCCTATTTTAAGAACCCCCTTTACATGAGTTGTATTGGAAGCTAGCTAGTTGAGAAGCAACAGGGATAAATCTGGGTAGATCATCACTAAGGGAGGTACAATAGATTCAAGGGAAATGACAGGGATACCTATGCCCAAAGAATAGGGAAGTTGATGAAGATTCACTAGGCTGACTGGAGTTACCATGGACATATCTATAGTTAGAAGGGGTACCCCTCTGGTTATTTAACATAGCCATGGAAAATGGCCCAGTTATAATGATTTTCCCATTAAAATCTCCATTTATAAGGGATTTTCCATGGCTATGTTAAATAACCAGAGGGTAACAAATAAAACCTCAGCGGTGCCTTCCTGGATGGGTTTCCTAAAACAGAGCCCCAACATCATCCGAGACCATGTGGCTTGTCTTGAAAGCGACTTCTTTTTTGGGTGGCCCAATTTCGAGAGACACCCAAGTGATGGCTACTTGGAAAGTTTCACATCCTATACAACTCGTATATGCAGAATGGTGATTTAAAACCAGCAAACGGTTTTGGATTTCAGGATCAAAACGGGGGCTTGAAGATGGGATGATGTGGATGATGTGGGTTTGCCACCAGCAATATGTAGTGGTGAGCCCGGACTTCCGGCATTGAATGAGGAGTAAGAATCAAGAACTGAAGTACTATCCAAAAGAAACATGGGAGATGCTGTACCCCCAAGAGTTGCTGTTGCAATAGAGAACAAGTTTTTCTTTTTTTTTTAAAGTACAGTATTGCAATGTCTTGGATGGAATGGGGTCGACCATTTTTCGCCGTAGGCCGAGTTGAAGGTGGACGCCATGGCCTTCACCACCGCTGCCGGGGTCCTGGTTGAAGCAGGGGTCGACCATGGAGAAGGATAGCTATGGGCAATGTGGGGCCAAGATTCCAAATAGCGAAGTTGGTTTTAAAAGTGTAGGGAACTATAGTTGTGAAGATTCATACAACAGTGAAATTGGAGTTTTGTTTGCCAACTTAGGCTTTTAGGGGGTCACATTGTAAATTTGGTTGTAGTTTGGTGAATTCTATGTGGTTCATGGTAGCAATATGGTGGTTCAGGAGTGGTGGGATTGGGGCAAGGCATCGCAACATCGAAGTATTGCCTTATATTGTTTCATTTTTTCAGCCGGTGATAGCCTCCATCTTTTGGGGTAATTTTGATCACATGAATGCTTTCCATATCATTCATGGTGGCGAAAGTTTCATATATAGGAGAAGTGAGTTGTTGGACTGAGAGGTGGTTGTCGGCTGTGCAGTGTAGTCGCTGTAGTGGAGTTGACAACTTCAAAGCGTGCAATTTTCCACTTCTCATCTACCCGGATCTACCCTGATATCCCTGCACTCGCAGCCCTGTTGCTGCAACTGTCCATATAGTCCATCACTTGGTGATTTCACACCAAGTTTCCATGCCAGCAATGTCCTCGGCAACAACCAGCTCTCTCAAGCTGACAACCATGTGCTGTGGCATGGCAAGGGCGCCCTGCAATCCAGTGCGGCCGAAGGAGATGGCTTCAGCGCTTGGGTTCTGACAGGCAACAGCAAGGTGTGGCTCGAATGCGGGGAAGAAAGCGATCCAGTCTTGATGACCTTCAAGAAGCTCCAGGAGAAGTTCCCGTGGTCCTGGGTGATGAAAAGGGTGATCAGAAGCTGCGCTGCACTGGCGCCAGCCCAGTGTCCAGGGATCCAGCTCTGCAAGGCCGATCTGCAGTGGCCATGAACTTCTCATCTCCTCCGCACTGTGGTCCGACATATCCAATCGGAGTGATCTAGTCCAGTGAGGAATCACATTGTGGCTCTAGCTACCCTCTGGTAAATAAACATAGACCCTGAAAATCACCAATTTTTAATGGAAACTAGTCTTCCAACCCCTATCTACCAGGGTCTATGTTAATTTACTGGAGGGTAATAGATTGCTAACAGGATTATTATACAACTATAAACCAACAAGCATCGGGGGGGTGCACCACCTTGTAACCATAGATGCTGAATGGGATTTAACCCACAAACACATGAGTTTAAGAAAAACGGAATGTATTTTTGGATGATAGTGGGATATTCATAGGATGTAAGCGTGTAACCTTAACCAACACGATTTTTGCTTGTCTTCTGGTAAGTTAATGGGATTCAAACCTGTGACGTTCCATCATTATGGAGGATAAACATCCAGGGTGCCAGGGGTTTGACCCACAGCGTTTAGAAAAACATACAATGCATCTAAGAATTTGGGAAGTTGAACAACAACAATGGAATTTGCTCTAGTGTTTTGAGAACAAAAGGAACAACTGACGTTACGTCGTCAGATCACATCGCGACATCGCGACATCGCCTCGCTGGGAACAATGGTTGCCCGAAAAAACGAAATTGTTGCAGTGATCAGAGGATCTGCAAGTAGCATGATGAGAAGCACGCCACATCGTGGTCACTGGCGAGTTTGCAATACAGTTTCAACTTTAGTTCCACAACTTCGGAGAGCTGTCTACAAGTACTGTATCTAGTGTGCGATTCTCGATTCAACCAGTTGGACAAAGTCATTTCAAGACAGCATGACAAAGTCAAGGATGAATGGGAATAAACCCATGCTATTCTTGCAATTGACCAATCCATATCTCTTCCTTGAGGTACTGTTTTGTGTACTGAATGCAGTATAATTTTCATGCCACAAAAATGAAGACGTAGACATTGCAGCCGCCTAATTTCAACCAATGTGGTGATTTCCCAACAGCAATGGGGGATGAGGGGCTGATTGGGCAACCCTGTGGCCAGATTGTGACTTCGTTTTGGGACCCCATTACAAAAAAACAAAGCAAAACAATCATGTTCTGATGAAATTCACCAATAACCATCTCGGTTCTGCCATGTTATCCTCCCAATCACCATGGATTCCTGGCGGTGAATAGACACTTCTTCAGACATGATTTATGCTGGTGAAACCGTGAGACCTTCATTTTTGAGGAGAAACAATCCACCCATTTTGATTGTACCATTGGTACCATCATGAAACCCAATTGATCCCAGTGATTCTTTACGTTTTCGTGGCTAAATGGTGCTAATGTCTCATGGTATCCTGCTTAATGTGACAAAGCCAATAGTAAACCATCCCCAATATCCCAATGTCACCTGAAATAGGTGCCCTATAGTGCCCTCCAATTTTTTTGTATTGTGGGTTTGCCTCCCAAGCGCTCAGATTCAAGCCTGTGCTCACGCGAAGCTTTGGCGCCATGCCTTGGGCTTGCTGGAAGACATGCATCGGGAGGCCGGGTCACTCCAGCGGGGGGGGTTCTGTTGGTATACCCTGCGGGTAAACGTGGCAATTAAGACCTTGAGGTTTTTTTTCATTGCCATGTTTGATTACCGGAGGATAGACCAACAATAATGTTCACAATCTGAAATCGGTAGACAGATGTTACCCTCTGCTAATCTAGCATAACAGGCATGACAGGATAGGAAATCTCCGAACTAGATGGACATTGAGAATCATTTAGATACATTTAAATGTATTATGAGATATTCTTAAATGGGAGCATGAAATGTTAAACTGGTGAGTCTTCCAGCACACCTTGGGATACACTTTTGTGGTCTGATTGGCAAGGGGTAACCAGCTTTGTGATTGTATGTGATTCTACACTTTCTCCAGGTTTAGATTGAACAAAACAGGGTCCAACTTGGCTATACCAGATACAAACTGGTTTGTTTGATCATCAAAAGTGGCACGAGGTTGTAAAGAGGCGATAAATCTTGTTGTTTCCCAGTCGAAACAATGCATAATCACACGTGTTTGATCCTTTGAATGATGTGATTTACTGCTAGGAGTGGGGAGAAATTGTCCATCTCGGATAAGTTCCAGGAAGTCTTGACCAAACATGTGCTGATGTGGGATCCAAGACAATGGGGTGCAAGTATGTGCAACTAATGATATCGAATATTACTGTAAATATACTGGCATTTTGTTGGGATACTCACTATCGGCATGGGATAGTAGTGCTATATACCCTCCAGTAAATTAACATAGACCCAGTAAATTAACATAGACCCTGGTAGATAGGGGTTGGAAGATTAGTGAAACCACTAAAAATTTGTGATTTTCAGGGTCCAACTGTTAATTTACCACGGGGTATTATATTATATATATATATATACACATTATATTTATGATCTTTGGCATCAAACTGACAGGGGATGATGGGATTCATCAAAAAACCATACCCACGAACCAAACAGTCCAAATATGTGGCGGTGTGGTTTTATTCATTCCAAGTATTATATACACTTTATATACAATAGCAATTGTTGGATGGTTTATTACTGTGGATTTCACATTGTGGAAGTCCAGGTATCCTCATTTTCTACTGTGTGCATCCCTGACTAGCATGGAACTCAAACAAATGTTGTTTTCGGATCCGCGTAATTGTCCTCCAGGCCCCGTTTTCGGGAAGATAAGTGATCTACATTTCCAGGCAAAGTCCAGCCACATTGCAAAGCATCTATCAAGGATTGAGGGGGGGAGTTTCTAGTCAATTCTTCTGGACAGTCCAAGATTACACTGATGTTGCCGTGAATAGTTGGAAGGAAAACATCCCCAAACGTGCTGATTTCCAGTCCGACGACTGGCTGAATCTCCACAGGACTTGAACCCTGGTGCCATTCCAACCAGCGCCTGGGCGTTTGATGATGCGTTGAAGCTGGGACCTGGTGAAGATTTGGTTGAAAGGCTACACTCCCATCCCATGTTTTTGGTTGGTTGCCATGTTTTGACTGAGGGGAAACCAACAAGACTGTTCTGTTATATAATATACGTATGTTCATATTATAATGTTGATGTAATGATAATATATGATAATATAACAATCCGAAATCGGTAGATGTTACCATAGATACAACATGGTTTACTGTAATTAATTGTTTTTCATAGGGATATGAATAGGATAACAATGAGCTATTGAGTGATTGGCACCCTCTTTTCCACCGCACCATATTGGATGACCAGAGGATAATATGTGTTGTGCGCAACGCTTCTGATGACCAACTGTATTCAAGGTCTTGCAGCTTGTGTTGTTTAATTCATGTTAATTAGTCTTTGATGTTGATTGCATGTCTATCTTTGACTGGCATTTGTTTCTGGTCAGGTTCCCCTTTTTTTGAGGTACATTGTTATCTTGTTTTTTTCTTGGTGGTGTATATACGCGTATTTGTTTGCTGATACGAGTGACTGGAAAATATCCAAGCCATCAATAGTAAGCATGTGTGTGGTCTATGTCCAAACTTTTTGGTCAAACTCAGACCACCTGAAACATTCTGAAAGTCTTAGCCTTTTTTGGGGGAGGGGTGGTAAAACAGGGTAAAGCCCGATTTTGCCTAGATGGTTCTGAAAAACATGTGTTGTATGTTTCTGTAGTTGTCATCTTTGTGTGGATTAAAAGCATCTAAAGCATTCTAAAACCTTTATAATATTTTATAATCCCTTCCCTTTGCAAAACCTTGGTTTTTGTATCGTGGGGGGTGGTTTAGGGTTAGGGGGAAGGGATTTTCTGATGCCATCAGCATCGCTCCTACCCTGAGGTGTTGCCATCAGCGCCTGCAACGGCGTGAGCGAATGGGAGGTTGATGGGTCAGAAGGGAAACATCTAGAGAACATCTGAGAGTTGCTTGATTTTATGGGCATGTTCATTAATTTTGGGTTATTGGGATATATTGGGATATTATAGTATGGGACATTATATGGATGTTGCACATATTATATATATACAATTGGATTGATCAGTCATTCATCGAACTAGAAGTACTTGGATGGACCCTGGGAGTAGTTAAGTGTAACTGGCGGAAATAACTGGGTAAATTATGGATTATCATCTAACTAATCCCATGTCCCATCGCAGCAAGGGTTGCACACGTACCTATTGGCTTGATTTTATGTGAATTTCACATAAAACAACTGGGATATGACCAGTATCAATGAGATTTCACTAGCAAAGTGATAGATATGGTGCAAAGAGAACGGTAGTTTTTTGTTCACCTGCGAAAGGACACGTATCACCAACAGGATTAGTGATCCTCAATTACTCATGCTCTTGGAATGGGTTAAAACATGTTAAAACCACGGACCAGTAGATACCAAGTCAGCATTTCACCAGCAAAGTAGGGTTTTGACGAGCAAACAGAGCTTTGACCAGCAAGCAATTGCATTCACTGCTGGTTAGAGAATACTTGAATCTCTTGCAGTTTTCATAGGCATCTACGAAAAGGTAACCCAGTATCCTTCGTGATTCACAACCTCATCTAACTTTGAATATCCACCACAGGTCCAAGTTTCTCAGGTGAAAACCAACAGAAACCCCACTTTTTCACACAGAACTCCCACTTTATCTTGGTGAAATCCAGATTTTGGGTCTTTAAATCCTAGTTTTTGTGGTCTTTCCAAGCAATTTTCATAGATTGCCATATATTTTTCTTGCCAGCCTTGGTATGCTGGGGCCAGGTGGCGGTGGAATTGTTTCGGAGTGCCAGGCCGGGTCATTTTTGTTGGGGGAAAAGGGGAAATATGTTAATATATCCCTAAGGATCCATGTATGGAATATTTACCTACATTGGGATTATTTTAAATTACTTTAGGGGTCAATGTAGGTAAATATTCCATACATGGATCCTCCGGGTATGTTAATATTAGTTCACCATATTTCAACCTATTTATCCATGTTTCAATTATTTATATATGGAATGGAATGTTGAAGAATGTTCACCATTTCAATCCATTTGATTGGGATTTGTTCTATTTTTATGGTGGGAATTTTACTGTTGTTTTTTTTTCCGACATGTTTGTAAAGTCCAGGTATGATCATGATTTGGGAATGGATCCAAACCTCTAATTTACGGTGGAGAACAACATCGAAGATCCAGTCAGCTGTTGGGGTTGGGCAAATTGCAGCCTGGCTCCTCCTCGGAATCCGCCATCGTCAGAAGTCACTGGAACTAGTTGGTGGTTTGGAACATTTGTTATGTTTCCATATATTGGGATTTATCATCCCAACTAACTTTCATATTTTTCAGACGGGTAGGTATACCACCAACCAGGGAAGATTTGAGGTCGATTTTGACGTATCCATCGCCGCTCAGGGAGTTTAAGATATGATGCGATGAGTTTCCCAAGCAGCTAAGTTGAGCATCGTCCTGAGTGAACAGTGCAAAAACGCAAAAAGAACACGTTATTTTGTTGCCAAATATAGTTTCAGTAGCATGAGGACACATCGTATCCTAAATTGATTGTTTTGCAATTCAATAAGGATAATATCCGCTGTTGTCCGTTTCAACATCGATTTCGTACATTCATATCTCAACCTGTCATGGTTAAACAACTTAGGCGAGCTTGCAGCTTGCGTTCCTTTTGACAGAAGTCGAGACAGTCGAGGACATGCTGAGCTATGAAAATGTTGACGGTGTGCTCACCCAAGGCTTCAAGTACCTGGGCCATTCAACAGTGGAGCCGAAACTCCTCTCCATCTTGGTGTGCAGCCGTAGCTTCAACAATGAGGGAGGAGGGAGGCTCCTTGACGGCCGTCCGTTTACGGCTGCATAGATGCGTCAAAGGGCAGCCCTGGCTCGAACCCCCTCTGCGCGGGAGGGCCGGACTGCTCCGAGTGTTCGAGAGTCTTTGTTGGTCTTCGGACCCTTCGCCCCGTCCTCCTGTGGTACTTTCCCCTTGGTCCCCCATGGATGACGAGTGGCTTGAGCGGTTGACTGATGAGAGGCCAGGTTTGTCTTTCCTCACTGAGTACTGCAGGTCGTTGCGACTCCTCAGCGGGCGGCCGGCTGGAAATGTCTGGAATGTTTCAACAAAGATTGTCCAAAATGAGGAGATTCCCATCGTTCCTGCAGTGCCTGAAGTTGAAAGCGATAGGGAATCATCAGATTCCACTTTGCCCTCATCATTGTATCATGGTTTCAACATGTCTTAACCATATTTGATTTGGATGTTCCCCAGAAAACTTGTGCAAAAGAGAAATCTCATCGATTCATCCCGTTTTCGCGTTTTCGCTGGTTATCATTGTTCATGACAAGCTGGTGCCCTACCCGCAGATGGTTGGTCATGGTTCAAAATCCGTGAGCTGACCCATACATGATGGTACATCATAGATACTGTCACTGACTGTGTAGCCATGTGTAGCCCATAATGGATGGTATCAAAAGGGGTAACCCATCTAAGTGTCAACTTATATCAATAATCAATGATAACTATATCTATCTATATCTAATATCTATATCTATATGTATATATCTATATCTCTATATATATATACCACAAACCTGTGGTTAACCAATCTTTTCCGCCCAGATCTTTCGCCCAGCATCCAACCAATCTTTCTCATGACCGGATGAACCGGATGGCTGCAGGGAGTCCCGAGAAGCTATGGATTCCATCATTTACAACGCTGCCATGCTACTTGAACGCAAGTTGAGTGTTTGATCTGATTTTCTTGCAACTTGGTGCTCCACCAGAGATATGAAACATTATGAAACTGTAGATATGTATGATATGTATAATTATATATATAGTCGTGATTTAAACTATATAATATAATAAACCCACTTATATAGTACATCCATATTCTATACTAAGTTGGTTGTTTAAACCCCATGAAATCTATAGATATCTCATGATGTATCTACCATAAACCATGGATAAACTAGTTGTTTGCACCAACTTAGCTAAGGAACCCTGGCACCAGCTTGTATGAGAACTGGAGGTGTTACCAACCTAAAACGCTGATTTAACCAAACATGGGGTATATGATATGATATCCCCCAATGTGTTTGGCAATTTATAGCATTTTTTCATGGTGAGCCATGATGGTAACACAGTGAGTTTTTAAGTACCCTATCTTTGAACACACACACACTCTTGGGAACACCCCAAAGGGAGAACATGATATGAGATGAGATGAGGTGATTTAATCATGTTATGTACGAAGACTGTACGCTGGAAGTTATATGAGTTTACAGAATTAGACGAGTTACAACATGTATATAAACCTTCTATAACATGTCTATAACCTGCTTGCAAGTATGTAAAGTGTCATAACATTT
>Ga0126342_10017194_pt1 | contig 12532 bp, 14 predicted proteins | sample Cyp1metagenome_FD_92528 | JGI IMG/M metagenome (GOLD analysis project Ga0126342, IMG submission 92528) | Coral microbial communities from Lord Howe Island, Old Settlement Bay, Australia - Cyphastrea 1 metagenome | ecosystem: Host-associated > Invertebrates > Cnidaria > Coral ...
AACCGCTCAAGAACTCCCGAACCACTCCCCCCCACGGCCATCCACAACTGATGGATCGCTGTGGCGATGTGTGACTAGCAATGCAGGTGTGGAAAAATGAGACCTGAGCACTTATATATATATATGTATATATATATATATACATACATACATATATATATATATATATATATATATATATTATACATATAGATATACACATAGACTTGGAGAGATCTGACAGATTTTGCAAGTGCTGAAGATGCGTATGGCCATACGGTCCTTCGCCAGGCATACCCCAAGGATGCGGTGACGGCCCTGTGCTGCAACGGCGCGGATGTGATCAGCGGCTCTGATGGGGGCTGCCTGAAACGCTGGAGCATTGACACTGGGAAGTGCCTGGCGGAAGCGCAAGGAGCACTGGGGGTGGCTGAAGTCATGTGGTGTTTGCCAGGGGAGTTCTGAAGTATTAGGATAAGCCATCATTTTGTGGTGATACAAGCAACCTACATTTCGGAATACTATGCTGGTTGGTGGTTTGGAACACTTTTTATTTTCCCCAATAGTTGGGATGATGATCCAATCTGACTTTCATATTTTCAGGGGGGTTGAAACCACCAACCAGTATGAATCTAGCAAAACACGGATCAACAAATTGTTTGACCCAAAATGGTCGGTGCTAGATCCTAAACCAGCCCACAATGTGGGTCGATTAGTCGAGTGGGCAAGAGTCGCTGCTTCCCCAAAGTGAGGTTTGGTTGGTTTTCATCCTGATTCTTTCCCTGTTGCAGTGATCTAGCCGCCCAAAATACGGAAACCTTTGTAAACGAACATCATTTACACACATTAAAATTATCATCGTTTTTTAAATCACAATGACTCGTTTGCAGCAACCAAGTGTTTAAGCCTTTACCATCTACCCAATTCTTCCTTCGGGAAGGACATCGCGACAGCATCCTGAAGTTGGAGTGGCACGGCGCTGAAGATTCGGAACGTGTCTTTTCGATCTCCAAGGACCGGAGCCTGAAGATTTGGAGCGGCCAGTTGCAGTGCCAACAGGCTGAGAGTGAAGTTGGCAGATTTTTGGGGAAAATGCTGGGGGAGTCTGCACATGTCCAGTTTTGATGGGGTAAAATTGAGGTACATAGAAATGGGGATGTCTGCAAGAAGAAGCCAGCTGGGTGGCCAGATGGTTCCCTTGAATTGGTTTTGGACTTTTGGACAAAAAGGAAAAGTATCCTGCAATACCATATTTTTCTCGACTTGCCAAAAAGTGGGATCTCTGGGCCAGGTATTTCTCTCGACAGACTCAGAATTCTTCAGTCTCAGTTGAGTTCAAACGTAGATCTCTTGATGCCTTTGCAGGCCATCGAGGGTCTTCCCCGAGGAGTTTGGGTGCCGATCTGTCATTCAATTTCAGAGAAATGTTGAATGGCAAAGAAATTATTATCCTCTGGTAAACGTCTACATAACTATGGAAAATCACCATTTTTAATGGATTTACCCACTATAAATGGTGATTTTCAACAGCTATGTAAACGTTTACCAGGCCGGGTGACATGTAAGGATGCCCAAGATGGACATATGACTGACCAACTGGGAGCCACACTGGACAAGCAGTTGAGTTCAGTTTTCAAAACAGGTAAAAACGTGGTAGAACCATGGGCCTACCCTCTGGTAAACTAACATAACTATAAACAATAGGATTTTTTTACATGTTTTTACTGGGTAAATCAACCATACATTGCCATTTTCAATTGCTATGTAAACGTTTACCAGAGGGTATCCATGGAAATTTCTGATATCTGCCACCATGCTTCATATCCCAGGAGTTTCATCCTTGGCAGTTCTGGGAAGCACCTTTGCAGTTGGCGCCCGAGATCATCAGATTCACCTCTGGAGCTCGGAGACGCTGCAACCACTGCGGAAGTTCCAAGGGCATAGCGATGCAGTTCTCGCGGTGGAAAGCTGTCAACCGTTGGAGTTGCTGGTGAGTGGTGGCAATGATCGATCGGTGCGACTCTTGGCCCCATATGATGGGGGGTGGGTCAGTGTTTTTTTTTAATGTTTGCCAAGTGGCACAATCTTAATGACTTTGGCAGCTTTGGGAGTAAAGACAACATTTTGGTGTGCTCGTAACCTCGTCCGGATATGTTCAGCGAAATGTCGAAATGTTGAAGGTTTGTGGGCCCACCACAGATCTTCGTCATGTTGGAAGGTGTAGACTCCCCCGAACAGATAAGAAAGAGACATCCCATTGAAATCTTTGAGGAATTTCAATTTATATTCTATAAGTATCCTTTTTGAAACTGCTGGTAGTCGGTCCTATGTCTTGATTACTTCAACTTTAACCTCTGGTAAACGTTTACATAGCTATTGAAAATGGCCATTTATAGTTGATGTTCCCGTTAAAAATGGTGATTTTCCATAGTTATGTCAACGTTTATCAACGTTTACCAGAGGGTAACCTTCAACCATCGGCTCCTTGGGATGACAAGGACTTTGGGATCGCACCGAAGCAGCCTGTCGTGCAGTTCTGCTGGGCCATGGTGGACCGGTGACGTGCGTGGCGGTTTGCGCACAGCGGCGCATGGTCGCCAGTGGCTCTAAGGAGACCTGGAGATGATCGCAGGGGGTTGGGGTGCCAATGATCATGGGGATGGGTCAATGACTTGGGATGGTTCGTACAGTTTGATATTGTTTACTCAAAGTACCTACTTCTAGACTTGCATGGGGGTTATTCAACTTCGAGCTGCTTTGACCCCGACCTGCCGATATGTGATGTTTGCAGAAATGTGATGAGTGATTGGTGGTTCACCAAGCTTGCGGGGCAAGTTGTTGCCCTGATTATATGCGTTCTGATGCGCCCGTGGATGGAATCGATCATGGATCATTTATGGCTCTATCACGGATGATGATCGCATATGATCGCTATGCGTTCATAAAACACATACTTCTTGATGTTTGCTCACGGATTTTAGCTGCATGTGTTTGGAACTATTGATCACATCGCCATGACTTTCCTAGCCAAATGCTGCACTTCACCTAGCACAGAGGACAAGACAGTCAAACTCTGGAATATCGACCAAGAGAGCTGCGTTGCAACCTTGGAGGGACATAAATCTTATGTGCGGGCGCTGACTTTTCTCACAGAGCCTTGTTGTGGATCAACACCAGAGAAAGTCATGGCATAACATGGATACAACATCTGACCATCTAAAATGGGGATAAACTAGGTTTTGATAACCATCAATGGGGATACAATAGGCCATTGCTTTTTTCGAAGCATCAGTTCTGTCGACAACTGCTCAACAGCCATATCCTATTCATTGAACAAGAATCGGAGATTACCAAGGGATAGGGATGGAATCCAGCCACCCCATCCATTTATTTTGGCCTGCAATTATTTCAACTGACATGATGGCAAATTAACAGGCAACCACTGTTTTTTATTCCCAGAAAACAAACTCCGGGCTTGCCCATGTTTTCAGGTTGTTTTCCACAAAAAACTATGGGTTTTCCATCTAGAAACCTAGGGTTTTCCCAGGTTTTTCCCCAAATTTCCCACGACATCAGCTGTGTCTGGCCCAGGATGGCCACTTGGCTTCTGGGTCCTCGGATCGTAGCTGTCGCCTGTGGGATGTGGAGCAGCAGAGCTGTCAAGTGGAACTCGAAGATCACAGTCACTGGGGCAGCGTTTGGGAAGTGACTAAGAAGCGATATATATATATATATACACACCACACACCAAAATATCTATGATTACAGGTTTGTAATATATCACATACCCTCTGGTAATCTAACATATCACATGGAAATGGCCCATTCAGTCCTATGTTTTGTCCATTAAAAGTGGTGATTTTCATAGCTATATTAGTTTACCAGAAGCTAAAGCACATTTTTTCCATAACCCAGTGACGTATGATTCGTGGAATATTTTCACTTAGATTCATGGGACCGCCCTAGCCATGATCAATGACGGGGCTTCAGCACCGACCATTCCTTGAACAAAACGCAATGACTTGATCTGAGGCATCTCATTGAGTGGGCCGCCATTCATTGAGTGGTGGACCACACAAAATAGCGTTTTTTTTTTGTTTGAAGGGATTGGATTTGAATTCCGAATAGAATAGATAATTATTCACAAACCTGAAACCAGCAGGAAGCATTGGAACAGAAATAAAGTGATGTTTAACCCCACAAACTAAGTACTTCCCATGTTTCTAATGGCACAAAAGGCTGAAAAATCCTAGGTGATTCGGTGCTGGTTTTGACGGGCGTCACGACCATGACCGGCCAGCGACTGGTGAGCGGCTCGGATGACACCACCCTGAAAATTTGGTCCACCGAAAGAGCCAGTGGCAAGTGAGGTGCCTTGAAACCGCTGACACTTGGCCTCTTTAGATCGGCAGGTCGGAGCATCTCCCCATTTTGATGATGCGACACATCCGATCCTTCCGTTTTTGGCGGCTCTACCTGGGACACTGGCTGCCTTTGGAAAGACATATGGAACCCCGGAATGGTGGAGAACTCATGGCAAAAGTCTACCCGATCCGTGCAAACGAACTGATGCCATTGGATCCAGTGGAGTTGAAATGGTATCATTTTGGACACTCCTTCGTGGGCTCATTTTGGATCATTTTGGTATCATTCATCAAAGTGTATGCTGGTGATGAAGCGAAGATGCAGCTGCAAGCTAACACCCGAGCAATATTGATTTCAATGGAGTCGAGAGAATTGACCATATACCGCCCCTTTGGGCGGCAAAGAGAGCCGGATTTTGCAAAACGTTTCCAAGCTCGTGCCCGTGCTGGCAACTCCACTGCTTCACAAGGGCAGGTTCATGGCATGCCTGTAGCAGTTGCTTTGTGGCTAGGTTCATGGCATGCCAGCTTTCCGCAAATAATGTTTCTGGGATCTGTGGTGTCACCCAGCCATGCCTGGTGACTGGAAAAAGTCTGGGGATGGAGGTCTCAAGAGGAACATCGAAGTAAATGGAGGATTTGTCCATCGCCATGTTTGACTACCAGGGGGAAGGAGATAGGAGGAGATAACCCTCTTGCTACAGGGGACCCACAGGGTTTTGACACAAGTTTGGTTTCTCGGTTTATGCTACGGCCCCCAAGGTTTTGACAGAAGTTTGGTTTCTCGGTTTATGAATCCATCAAACTAGTTCGACATATTTACCATAAAGCCAACGGAGCTACGATATTGCCGACTGATTTCAACCAACTTAGCTAGATAAATTCCATGAAATCCCAATAACTCCCATTAAATCAATCATTAAGTTGACTAGAATTCCATTAAATCGTATCAAATCTCATTAGATCACCATGTTTTGCTGGTAAAATGCTCGACCTCAGTGATTCAGCTTTCCGAAGCAGCTCTGCAGGTGGCCGCGGAGGGCACGTTGCTGCAACTTCTGTCTGGGCCTGTAGCCATGAATGGCCATGAGACGCGACCGCAGCAGGTGTGTTTCCATGAAACCATGGGAGGCCATGGGAAATCTGCTGTTGTTTTTACCGAGAATCCCCAGTATCATTGGTTGATGCCACTGGGTTTACAACGATAATGATTGGACGTACTTGATGATTTGTCGTGGTAAACCCGATGCCGGTGGTTCCCACCATTTTGGATGGTCAATACCAAACCATGGTAAAATGGGGGTTGGATTTCTATTGCGTTTCCCACATCAAGAGCGATCATTGAGAAAGCAGTCCTGGTGCAACTTTTCACCCGCATGGGATTCTGAAACCGGTGGAATATTCAGCAAAGTGGGATAGCATAGCCGTAGGTATAATCAAGCATGGTTGGTAGTAAATCCCACAGAACCGTTGGGGGCACGCAACTCTCAACATTTTTCATGGGTTCTCCATTGCCAGATTAAGGGATCTACCACAGATGTCAGCTTTGCTGAGCAAAATTGATCCGCCCAGATAGGAGTGATGGGTTGATTTTGAATGATTTTGACCCATGCACATTCAGAATGAAATTCAGCAAAGACCGCAATTAACCAATCATTCCTACTATGTCACAGTCTTCGGTTCAGTATGTTGATGGAGAATTCGAGGTCGACATGTGGTTTTGACCACGTATATGACAGGATGGAAGGTGCATACCAGCTAGAAGCACTTGGCAACGGATAGAAGATGAAGAGCTGTTCCAACGCCAATGTGAATAGAGATCTCCATGTTAACCTGGCTGTGGATCAATCCCGAATTCACATCCAGTTGTTGGCGGAACGATTTGTTCATCTTCATCACCAACATCAAATAGTTACAGCAACTCCATCTCAGTCATTCAATTGATACAAATTGGGATATGTTTTTTTTAATGACTCAGTTGGGATTTGCTTAAAACATAACCAACTGATCAATCCTAACTTTGTTCCCATTAAAAACTGCCCAACAAATTTTCCGGTCAACCCACCCAGCGTTTCGCATCGTTGCGCCCAGGATGGCATGATGAAAACGGGTCAGCGCAACTGCAGCGCCCTGCTGGATGTGGGTTTGCAACTTCCTCCAGGTGGGATGATGTGGAAAACGCATGAGATCCAGATAGATCCAGATTCGGGATGCTGTGAATCTTCTGTTCACTCTTGGCAAGTCTTTTATAGCAGCCATTCGGCCAAGATGGCGATTTGGAAACATGTGGGCTTGTCGAAAACTGGGAGATACCCTGAAATGGCAGTTTTAACGGGAACATGATGATCAATCAGCCTTCGGATTTGTGTTTTACCCAACATTTTCGGACAAACCCATATGCTGCTTGTGAAATCCGTCAATGTCCATTAATTCGATCATTATATCCCATTATATCACCATTTGTTAGTGCATGTTATTTTATCAATCCCCCTTTATTCATGCGGTACATCCTTGTTGTCACCATCTGTGTGGCAGCAGCAGCTCTGTGCGGCTTCACAGGCGGAACGCAACAGAAGAGTTTCTGGTCTGCAAATGGCCATAGCCTCTGGTAATTTAACAGTTTGCTATTGAAAATGGCTAGGGATAGTGGATTTACCCATTAAAAATGGTGATTTTCCATAGTCATGTAAACGTTTACCAGAGGGTAGCCAACGACCACGTCTCATTCGGGTTGCAACTTCACTCACTCCCCATCCAGCGAGTCCCATTGGGATTTTCCTCCAGCCTATGGCATCCCAAGTGGCAGAAGCGGTTGAAAGCACTGGAAGTTTCAATGGTTTGCACCGAAATGGAGACGCCCAAATAGGGATTCAAAGGGAACACGAAAATGATGATCAAGGAAGTCCATCCCCCAACCACAATACCAAAAATGAAGAAATCCAGTACCAAAGCCGTCTTACGGGAGGTATTTATGGGTATTATAATAGGATTATAGGTATTTCACATCTCCGATTTTCAGTCAACCTCAACGTTGATATTACCAATCAGCTTCACCGTGCCCACTTCCCGCCGAGGTTATTATCTTCAAGTGGGTCCTGCGTCCGAATCTGGAGCGAAAGGCGATGGCTTTCGATCCTTGTTGAACTTTGCACTGGCACGGGCCAATCTTGAGTCTTGTCAGAGTTCCAATGGTCGTTCAAAGGATACCTTGAAAAAGGCCTGGTCTTGGTTATGCTGTTGGCACCTCTCAAAAATATAGGTTCCAACCTAAGGGCTGTGGAGGTCAACTGGGTGGGAAACTGCACAGCTTCACGTGGGCCTCAGGACACTTCGGGGCTTCCATGTTTCACATCGATCCTGCATTCCAAAGCTGCTTGGGATCAGTCGTGGGAGTGGTGCGGATGCAGGTGGGAGTTACTTAAAGCCATGGATAGAGCAGGGTAACCCCTCAAAGTTGAAGGCATCAGAAGAACCGTTGGTTAAAGTTGGTGCCTTTTTCTGGGTTTGTGGTTCCCCTAAATCCCTGGCTTCCCCATTTGGGTATGTCTGAAAATGGGGTATACCCCCAATTATAGCCATAAAAAATAGGGATAATGATCAGCAAAACCATTGTTTTTTTTTGGGGTACACTATTTTCAAACAAACCCATTTTGAAGCTCCTTTGAGGTTGAATATGCCCTCCGCAGATGGCGAGAGTCGAATGGCCTCCCGGGCTTCGACATGTTTGGGAGCAGCGATCGACCCTGGCCTAGGATCGATCCCCAAAGTTGGGATGGGCTCGACCTGTGACTGGACTAACTCTACCCTCTGGTAAACATACAAAAAACTATTGAAAATGGTCATTGAAATAGTGGATGTACCCATTAATAGCATGGTGATTTTCCATATCTATGTGAAATTACCAGAGGGTACTTACCCTGCTTAATGGACAGATATCCCACCAGGATGAAGCACCTAAGTAGTGATGCCAAGTATTATACGTGTATCCATTTGTGAGTCCGCTGCTTTTGAGGAAGACCGACATTATTTGGGTCAGCTGTCAGATCGATGTTTTTTTTGTTTCATCAGAAATTGAGTCCCACACAAGGGTCATGGTTTCCAAAAATGATGGCGTCAGTATTGTCAAAATGATAGGATAATGGTACACAGCCTGTACCACACCCTGCATCTATTTTTCTACATTTCAGATCATTTCAGGACATTATTCGGAAGCTTTAGAGGTTCGATGTTCATGCAAAACCTCACCCAACTTCACCTTGCAAAAAGGATCCGGGGTTGTGTCAAAATATGCAACTCATCATGATTTTCCCCATCACAATGGCAATTTTTGTGGGTATCCCTGAGCGACAAGCTTTGGGTATGCGAGATGACCTGCTAATTTGTTGGGAAGTTAAGATACACCCAGGATACAATTCCTAAATCTTTCTTGATATCAATACCCTCTGGTTATTTAACAGTTTGCCATGGAAGCCATGGCCCATAGATTCATAGATGGTTTACCAATCTTTAAATTTCATGGTGATTTTCCATGGCAAACTGTTAGTCATAACCAGATGGTATCATATATCATCAATTTATAGATATACTATTATAACATATTATAACATATTATAACATATTATAACATTAAAATTACCATGGGTTATTTAACATGATATACTGTTAAATTACCATATATCATCTCTTTCACAAGTGCACGGGACATAAACCCAGCGCATCTGAGGACGCGAGATCTATGCCATGGGATGGGCCGGGCAGGCGGAAGCGCCTGGATACGCCTTTCAGGCGCGAGAATTCGCAGAGTTCTGTGTGGTCCATAAATGTTGGAGTAAACTATCATGAACGATAGCTATCACCATTTTATAAGTATCATAACCCACCATGAAACGATAGTTGTCATCATTTTATCATTTTATAAGTATCATAAACCCAAGAGTGAAGCCAGTTAAGTCAGTTAAAAACAAACTTAGCTCACCAGTTGTGGGGCTTCGCAGAAGCTGCAGGTTTTGGCCTCCACCTTGGGTCGCCCCGAGCTGGCTCAGCTGGGCATACGCAGCCTGGACGTTTTGGCGCAGGACTGGGGTGGAGGGACGGATGGCCTGAGATTTATGGTGGGGCCCTGGAAATCATGGGAAAATGGAGGTTGAAGCAACCAAACTGATGCATTTATGGGGGATTTCAACACTGAAATGGATGAGGAAGTGAACATGGGATATTATATACCTCTTATCTCATTGAATAGTGAAGATAGCGATGATTGAGCAGCGGATGGGGTACCATATTTTGAGACAAGCCCCATGTATTTGAAGCTTCAACGCTGATTTTTGGGTTGAGCAGGGAATGTGATGGTTGGATGCTAGCTCGCTCAATGTTTTTGGTTTGATGTTTGTTTCGGCAACAACATTTTCCTTGATGCTGGATAGAATTTTCCTTGATGCTGGATAGCATACACAAATCCAATGATTTTTCATATCTTTTTGCATGCTAGTTTGCCGCCACCCAGATGCTTTTCCAAGTCACGCTGTCATGTTCCATCCCAAAATTCGTGGACACACCCATGCAGTCTGTACGGGTATTTGGCGTCATTTTTGCTCAAGTATCCACTATTCTTGGTGCAATCTGCGTACTAGTGGCAAAACATTTTTACCTTCTGTTACCTTACTGAAAAATATCCGCCAGGTGTTGTTGAAAATCTTTTCTAGAACGGGTTCAATGGGTTCAACTGCAAGAAATCCCACCAGATTTGGATCCTAGAATCCCATGTCCTTGATCGAAAGGCGCCCTTCAAAGCGAACGGCTTCATGTTGGCCTTGAACGGGAGCACCGGCGTTTGGGAGGAGGGCGTTGGTCGTGCGAGGCCGGGTGCTGGTGGGGCTGCGCTAGTGGTGGGGGTGAAGAAGTGGAACTGGGAGCTGGGTTCCTTCTAGAATATACAGAAGTGCTCAAAAAAGAGGCACGAAGCGTGGGGCTGAAGGGATTTTGAGAACGAGGAGGCTGAAGTTTCACAACGACAACCTGAAATTGCCTGGGGCGTGGATTGAAAGCTCAGTCCAAGAGTCAACGCGAACTATAATCTCAATGCTCATTTTTGAAGCATCTGGATAAGTTACAATCAGATTTATCCAATATTACCGTTATATGGGTATGGATCAATACCTATTAATACCATTTTTAGGGGGATGAACATCCATTTACCAGCTATTTTGATGTTCACCAGGGGTACAAGGTTTTGACACACTGCCATATATATATATTCCGATTATATTCCCATTCACCAAATACCTATCTAATCTTTACCGTATTGATTGGATCTGGGCCCTGGGGCTGGTTCGCACTGGACATCTTGGAGGATCGTGGCGAAAGACATGGGTAGGACGTTGCTACCCCCGAAAAAAAAGGGCAATTTCATGGTGAAAATGGTGATTTTCCACCATCAAAATTGGGAGGATTTTCCCAACATTTTCAGACCAAGCCGCATGATCCACACGTTTTTGTTCCATTTTTTTTGGCGATGTCCTAGCTGCTGCCCCAATGGTGCTCCAAAACTCCTTCCGGGCTCCGCGAAAGCTGCAGGATGGACTTGGTGTCGCAAGGGCAAGCGATGGGTCGCTCGGTTGCCATGGCTTTCCCATGGTCAAAACTTGGGCAAATCGCCCGGTTTGGGGGATGGGAATCAACCAAGCCATATTTTCATAGGGATTTTGGATAAAAACGCCATGATGTTAGGATGTCCATATATTTTCATCATGGGATGGATGACAAACCTTAGGATTTTCATCATGGGATGGATGACAAACCAAATACATCCAAACACCCAAATGGCTTGACCCTGGCTATGTTCCCACGTTACTCATAAAGAGGTTTTTTTTCATGGTACAACTTGCAGAAATTCCTTGGAGCTTTTGGGTCACATGACATGGATGCCATTGGATGACCATCTTGGCACCTGGAAACCACCGCAGCAATGAGGTAACTTTGCTCGTGCCATCGCGGTGGGCCGTAGCCGTGGGGTCAATACATCGCTTTGGGACGCCTTTCATTTGTGACTTGAATCTGGAGACCTGCACGTGGTGGAAATGTGGCAGACTGGATCAATGGAAATCTCATGTTTAACCAACAGGGATTCATGGGGATATGAGGATATAGATATGGGATTTCATTGGATAATAATGGGACAAACCCTTTGGTAATCAAAGATGGCTTGCGGTATAGTTTGGATGATTTCCCCATAGATGTCCATATGCCCATTTAGTTTGGGGATTTTCCCAGGATGCTTTGGGAAGTTCCCAACAATCTGAGAGCTGCTGAAGTGGGACTGGCTCAAAGTCGCATAGTCGTCCCACTGATTGGGTGTCAATGGGGAAAATTGCTAGTGGCTCCTAACTACCCTCTGGTAAACTAACATAGCTATGGAAGCCATGGCCCTAATCGAAATAGATGGTCTACCGAACTTAAAAAAAACGTGATTTTCTATAGCGAACTGTGAATGTCATTACCAGAGGGTATCATATATCATCAATTTATAGAGATATACTATTATAACATAATTATAACATTATAACATTAAAATTACCATGGGTTATTTAACACAAGGTGGTGCCCCATAGTTAGCTAAGTTGATATTTCTCGAGCAGTCCCGAAATGTCACGATCCATTGAATACAAGCAATTGGCAGGCATTGGATCCATTGATACCCAGTGATTGAGAACATAAATGCCATCCCCCCAATATGAAACACCCATGATTTTTTTTGGTCCCCTATGTGTGATTTCCCCTACATCCACTATGGTTTCTGGGGTGTATAACATGCATAGGGGAAGGGATTCACCTTACCCAGATAGGGAACTGGTACCACTTCATTTGTCCGAGCTGTGGTTCCTCACGTTGTCACGTTGAGAAGGATTGGCTCCCTCAACTCTTGGAAAGTCTTAGAAGTCATATAATTTGAGGTTTCAACCTAGTTATTACACTAGAATATATATATATAATTTATAATATAATATATATATATATGTATATTGTGATTTGACCATTTACCACCACAACCATACCATCCAGCATGCAGTGGGTCCTCACCAGGTTTCTTGGTTAGACGTACTGGCTCAGGCGAGCCCTGGTAGCGGGAGGGCAGTGGATCTTAGAACGTCTTTAGCCATTTGGTTGCTGTGGCCGGGACCACATATTGGATC
>Ga0126342_10017195_pt1 | contig 12532 bp, 18 predicted proteins | sample Cyp1metagenome_FD_92528 | JGI IMG/M metagenome (GOLD analysis project Ga0126342, IMG submission 92528) | Coral microbial communities from Lord Howe Island, Old Settlement Bay, Australia - Cyphastrea 1 metagenome | ecosystem: Host-associated > Invertebrates > Cnidaria > Coral ...
CGGATTCCACACTTTCCACTGACGTTTGGAGCCGATACCGGAATCGAACTTTCTCACTGTTCAGGGAAGACTTTGTGTGTGACCGCCGATGCCATTTTCTTTTCAAATTCACTTTCGTGAACTTTGTGTACCTCGACTTTGCTTCATGGATACACTTTTCTGAATTTGGATTATTTTGGAACTACATGCCGGAACCACGTGACGTGGTAATTTGGTGAACTTTGACTTCAATATTCTACGCACCGTATAGTGCTCACTTTGTGAGACATGGGTTGCAAACTTTGTCGTGCAAGGACTTTGTCCCCGCAGGAACTTTGGTCAAAGAGAAGTTTCCCGATCCTTGTTCGACACTTTGAGGTGCTGAAGTTGAGCAACGATCAACTTTTGCAACTCGCAGGTCGCAGGTGAGATCAACTTTAAGTTCGGTTCGGACCTGTCAATCACTTTGGATCCTGTGGAAGAATTCAAATTTTATCTGGCGTTGAGGAGCCGAAACCAACTCTACGAGCTGAAGGAGAAACTTTTTGGAGATTCTCCTGAAGGCTGGGCACTTTACAGCAAAACCATCCAGACCTTTCTTTACAAGAAGAACATACAGGCCGTTCTGCCACTTTCAATTTTTCAAAGGTCTAAGTTGTGATGGCAACTTTCAGAAATACTTTTTCGGACTATCGGCGTTGGGTGAGCCCGGCACTTTTTAATGCCACTTTGGAAAGCCAATTAGAACAATGGTGGCCCAAAGGACAATACTTTTCCCAAGCCGTAGTCAACTTTCAAACCAGTAGGGCGCAACTTTTGCCAAACCTGGCAGAACTTCAATTGGACAAGCATGGAGACTTTGATTTGGAATTCTAGTCCCATGGCTTTGCCGTTTGCAAATTGCAACTTTGGCATCCAGACTGTTCCAGATGAACTTTCAAACTTTATTATCTGGCTGACAGTTCCGAGGGAGTACTTTCAAAGAATGTGCATGGCCATCCTTTCAGGTCAACTTTGGAAGTTGCATCCAGAGGACTTTGCTTTTACAAGTGGTCAGTTGAACTCCCACTTTTCACCAAGGTCGGCACTACTTTTCTATGTGTTTCAATTTTCGATCAGCCAAGTACAGAGAAGTCCCGTCGACTTCAATCAAATGAAGTTGCCAATCGCCTTTGGATGGCGACTGCCGAAAGCCTATTTCGACAACTTTGGCACTATCTGGAATAGATGGTACTTTGATTTCTTTGTTCACTTTCAAGGAAATCCACCATTCTTTGAGGCTTCAACACTTTTGGGCCGAGCAATCCTTCAAGGAATGGTACTTTTTGATCATATGAACATTGATATATGTTCAAGCTCCTTAGTTACTTTCATGGACTGAGGAATCATGATCACTTTTGCATGCTTATGCATATGCCCAGTACCCATGAAACTTCGAACATGGTACAGGCTTGGCAGGTGGACTTTCAAACACCAGCGCCACCGCACGTGCAAGACTTTGAACCTCGCTGGTGACTTTGAAAACTTTCGTTTCAAGCATTTCAAGCTGGCTGACTTTTTGGAAACCACTTTGAATCACTTTTCCAGATTGGCACCAACCAAATCCAACTGTAACTTTTGAAGACACAACGTTGCATGAATATCTCAATTTAATTCATGTGAACTACAGTACACAGTACTTTGTTCGAGGGAGCGTGTGAAAAGAATCCACTTTTCTCCCATCGTCATGCCAAGTACTTTGATGTACTTTGGCTCAAGACTGGTCCAAGTGTACTTTAGCATTCGTGCAGTGATAAAACACTTTGAGCTGAGTTTGAGACTGTCTGTCTATACTTTAGGGTGGATAGGACTTTGTTTGTGCTACAGTGCCAAAGCCTGCTACTTTCGCAGTTTGTGTGTTTTCTTGTGTTCCTCTGTTCCTCTTCTTCTTATTCTTCAGGTTGGTTTTGTCATTAATGTTGTTGGTTTTTCTTCTTGTTGTTCTTGTAGTCTTGTTGTTGTTATGTTGCTGTGTTGTTTGCTGCTGTTGTTGCTGTTGTTGCTGTTGTTGCTGTTGTTGCTGTTGCTGTCCGCCAGGCAGCACCTCCCCTATCGCATCACCATCATCATCGTCATCATCATCATCATCATCACCATCATCACCGTCGCCATCATCACCGTCATCATCTTAATCATTATCACCGCCGACATCATAATAGTCATTTTGCATCACCATGATCATAAATCACCATGAGCATGACCATCTTTGTCATCACAATCACCAACCACATAATAAGGCCAGCAAGATGATTCTGATAGTCAACCCGCGAGTCATCTGCCAGTCATCAGGGCTTTTCATCTGCGCGCTCCAGTTGCCAAGTGCCTACTGCCGATTCAGAAGCAGAACTGGAAAAAATGAGTAGTGAAGTGAGACATCAGGCGTGCGCTGGGTGGCCATCGGCTAGGCAAAAATGCGGCGCATCTTATTGAGGCAGCTGATCCTATTAGTTTCTGCGTCAGACCCGGAGGTCAAGTGCCCGAAAGCACGGGCGCTAGGGATGCTCGAAACATTTAAGTTATGAGCACAATGCAGGCCTCAGGGCGGGATGCTTCACAAACTGCTGCGCGCATCTGTCGAGCCAAGCGGCATTTTGGGTCGACGTGACCAAAAAAGGTGTCACATCGTACATTCCCAAGATGAACACGAGCGCTTCTGAGCAGGACATGCGATTCATTATTTGCCAGCAGCCGGTCTTGCGTAACAAGTTAGAGCATCAACTCCACAGCAATCTAAAGCTCTCTATCATTCAGACGCATGGCCACCCAATCTTGTACAAGAGATTTGCAGCCAAGACGATACAATCGGCAGCAAGCAAAATAATCGTGACTGACCATTCGCCTCACTCTTCTACATGCCCCAATGGGGTGGATGGCTTAGGACAGCACCATGTATGCATTTGCCTCGGCGGTCTCGACTGCTATGCTGAGTGGGATCGGTGTTGCGATTGGCATTATGGTCCTCATGACCACCAGCGCACTCTTCTACCGCAGTGCTATGGGTGGCAAGAAGGCAGCAAAGAAGTCCCGGGGTGGTTGAAAAGGAATTAATTAAGCCGCCCACAGGAAATTTGCAACAAGACCTCTTGTTTGTGGACGTTATTGGTTTCAACCCGAAAGCGGGATTGACCCATGTTTTTCTGCACCTGGTGAAGCTTTGCGCATTCCCATCATTTTTCCCCACATCTTTGTGTGGGGTTCTTGTGTTTGGTTGTGCGCTCCCGTCCGCTCCTCCTCCCGCTCCTCCTCCCGCTCCTCCTCCCGCTCCTCCTCCCGCTACTCTCACACACACAACTTACTCACACATAACTCTCTGACACACAACTCGCTCACACAAAATTTGCTCACACACACACACAACTCTCTTCACACACAACTCGCTCACACACAACTCTCTCACACACATCTCTCTCACACACACAACTTACCCACACACAACTCACTCACACACAACTTACTCACATACAGCTCTCTCACACACACAACTCTCTCACATACAACTCTCGCACACACAGCTCTCTCACATACAACTCTCTTCACACACAACTCTCTTCACACACGACTCTCTTGACACACAACTCTCTTACACACAACTCTCTCACACAGAACTCTCTCAGGCGTGGCACTTGTGGCCCCGGGCTGGCTCTGGTGGCGCAAGTGGTTCTCGGTGACGCCGCTCCATTTTGTGTGGCAGGTGTAGCACTTGGGGACATCGACCTTCATTCTGTGTGGCAGGCGTGGCACTTGGTGACATCGACTTTCATTCTGTGTGGCAGGGGTGGCACTTGTGGCACTAGGCTGGCTCTGGTGGCGCGCTTGGTTCCCGCTGACGCCGCTCCATGTTGCGTGGCAGGCGTCGCACTTCTTCAGTTTGTGTGGCAGGCGTGGCACTTGGTGACATCGACCGTCAGTGGCACTTGTGGCACTGGGCTGCCTCTGGTGGAGCGCTTGGTGATGCCGCTCCATTTTGTGTGGCAAGCGTGGCGCTTGGCGACATCGACCTTCATTCTGTGTGGCAGGCGTTGTGCTTGGTGACATCGACCTGCACGTCCATTTTTTGTGGCAAGCGTCTCACTTGGCTGTGTGGCAGGTGTGGCACTTGGTGACATCGACCTGCGCCTCTGTGTGGCATGCTTGGCGGACGTGGCACTTGCTGACCTCGGCCTTCACTTTGTATACCAGCCGTAGCACTTGGTGCATCGACCTTCATTCTGTGTGGCAGGCGTGGCACTTGTGGCGCTGGGCTGGCTCTAGTGGCGCGCTTGGTTCCCGGTGACGCCGGTGACGCCGCTCCATTCTGTGTGTCATGCATGGCACTTGGACATCGACCTTCACTTTGTGTGTCAGGCGTGGCGCTTGGTGACATCGACCTTCACATACAGCTCTGTCACACGCAGCTCCTTCACACACAGCATTGTCACACACAACTCTTTCACACACATGTAATTCTTTGACACACAAGTTTGTGACACACAACAATTCTTTCACTTACTACTCCTTCCCACCATCTTTCCGGTTCATGCCTTTTCTCTTTCCTGCCTTTCCCATCTCATTTTCACATCTGCTTAGTGATTATTGGAAGAAGTTGACATGTGGGGTTTTCCTGTCCTTATTTTTTTTTGCCCAGCACAGCATTGGCGCTAGGAGCTGACGTTCTTCAATTTGGGGAGAGTGGCGACTTCGGAGGAATTGGCACGAAAGGTCAAGGACAGCAGCGGAAGGGAAGAGTTCCGAAGTCAAGTATATATAGTTGAGTCAGATTGTGTGAGACCGTGTTTCAGATGCGAAGGTGGTGGGGCGGGACTGGAAGGAGCGGAAAGAGTGATGATAAGTGATAAGCAATCTTATCATTCAATTTTTGAGGCATGTCCATGTTGGGCACATCTGCAGGAATCAAACCTACTTTCGCTTCAGCCACCAAGGCTTCGCGACCAAAGCAGCTTTCGCTTCAGCAACTAAGGTGCCGAAACCACGGGGCAGCAACCAAACATAGTTTCGCTTCGCTTTAGCAGAAACATTGCGAACATTTTCCCTTTCCTCTGCCCCACAATTCAAGTGTCTGCATTCACTGCATTCTAAGGCATTGTTGAAAGTCACCTAGTCTGCCCTACAATGCAATGGTCAGCATTCGATTCTATAAGTAAATGTTAGATTTCACCCCCCCGGTCCTGCCCTGCAATTGTATGCAATTGTCAACATTCGAAGCCATGGTTGAAATGAACGCCCCTGGGCCCCTGCCGTACAATACAATGGTCAGCGTTCTAACAGGAACAGGTCATTGTTGAAATTCCCCCTCCCATGACGTACAATGCCATGTTGAGATGTCCACACCCCTGCTTTACAATACTGTGGTCATTGTTTTTAGTCACACCCGTCTGCCTTACGCTGCGCTTTTCATTAATCCAAGCTATTGTTACCATTCACAGCCGCATCTGTCTGCAATAGGATGGTCAGCATTGTCACTTAAGGTTGTCACCTCCTTTGCCCTACAACACAATCGTTAGCATTCCATGTCACGGTTAAAATTTGCACCGCGCTGGCCTACAGTCCTTGTTCTAATTCTTTTTCTATCGGCGCCATCAGTGCCCTCGCTGAAAGCGCATGTTTTCTGACCTTGTATGTAACAGACTATTTTTCCGAGATATGCGTGCATATTTTATGTATATATATATATATACTTATATATATATACACGAATGTGTGTGTATATAAATTTAAATATAAATATAAATAAATAAATAAATAAATATATATATATAAATAAATAAATATACATAAATAAAAAAAAATCAGTAAATAAGTAAATAAATAAACAAATTATATATATATATATATCAAGACCATAGTGAAGTTTCTATATGGGGTAGGGTGGGGGTGTGGGGATGGGGCAAAAACGTTGGTGTTGAGTTGCATATGGGCTTGATGCTACGCCACAGATATGCTATCACTTGATGTCACGCTACAGAGAGTGAAAAAGCTCGCGGTACGGTGGGATCGTGCCGTGTACGATCACTGTGGAGGACGCAAAAAAGCGAGCCGGAGTTGTCGCAACTACCTGCATTATGTAAATCCTACTGTATGGTAATTGACAAACACTCCCATTAAAGTATTGCTGATTTGCCAACCACCAAACTGCAAAAAAAACAATATTTTGAATGGGTGCAAATTTCCATCTTTTCTATGTTGCTGAACATGCCACGTGGCCGAAAACAGTGCTGTTACCTAATTTTTCTCCTTTTCTGCCCTAGAAGAAAACGGCTTGGCATCCCAAGTCATTTTTAAAGTTCGCCCCGGGCCCCTTCCCTTGCCCTGCAATTCAATGGTCAATGTTATAAACCAATTTAAACCATCCTTTTGGGAACTCACCCCTTGCTGAAACGTCCACTTAGTGAATGTCATATTTATTGAGTTTATGTACTTCAAACAGGGCGGGTCCAGCATGGTTTCCCATGCTTGGTTAATGAAGCTATCCGAAACATGGTTGCCAAAGCATAATTTCCAAAACATGTTTTCACACCACAATTTCCGAAGCAGTAGTCTGCCCTATCCGAGACGTTTTCATCAGAAACGCATTTTGTAGCTAGCCCAGCTCCACGAACTGCAGGATTTGGCAGTTGAGTTGGAGAAAGCAAACGCTGCGGACTTGTCAACACAGACCTTTGCTTGCAGAAGTCGCTAAATATTGTGAGAGACGAGGGAGGACTTTCGTACCGGAGAAAAGAGTTTTGGTCGTCAATCTCAGAGTGAAAAATGCTGGTTACATCCATAAACTGGAAATCATATGGGGTAATTGCATGTAATTACTAGGCAGTTTGGTTGTATTTTTGTCAACCAAGTTGACCCGTCGGGCTGCTCACTCTCTGGAACTCCAAAGCCCGGGGACCAAGGCTCAAAGCTCTGTCCGTGTTTGACACGCAAAAGATCACCACGTGCATTACGCTCCTGGCTACAGAGGCCCAATTGCAGCTTATGAAGGGATCACATTGACATTGAAAGCCTGGCAAATTGTTCTGACAATGGGGCTTCTGCCCGGCCAATTAGGAAAAGTAGGAAAACAAAAAACATCAGGTTCTGCTTTGGGGCCATCTTTAAGAGCCACACCGTCTTAGACCCCCGAAGCAGAACCCAAATAGTGAAAGTCGCATTCACCTTGAAGAGACAGAAAAGTTAGGCAGTTTTGTAAGTGAGGAAGGAAGAAGGGTTTTGTATGTTCTGCAGATTTGGCACATGATCTTCTGACGATTTTGCATGCAAGATCTGTACACCAGGATTTTGTCACAGGCGAGGTGCTCACCATGAAGAAAACGAAAACTGGTTTGAGCAGGGTTTACAACCTTGTTGATTGATGTTTAGTTTGGGGGTTATACTGTCAATTATATATTCGGGAGTGTCGTAGTTCATTTTTGGAATCACATCAACAAGGCTGTGCGTTTGCCCAGCCGGTAAAAAAACGAGGCCTTCCAGACAGGCATGGCTGACGCAAAAAAACGCCTGGACTAGTAGCATTTGCAATTGGTGCCATGGAGTTTTCTGTCAAGGTTCATTCACGCGGACCGAACAAGGGGCTGCCTGTTTATGAAGAGAATCTGTTAAGGTATCAGCACGCAACGGACGAACAAACACTGCTCGAATCCAAATGACAGATGTTGATGGTCAAGCAGGGCTGGTATGTAAGAGCGTGATTTCGGGGCAGACTTTTCATCTACAGGCTTCCATTAATGCAGATAATTACTGTAGCGGTGCTCCTGTGTGCATGTCAACGGCCTGATCGGCTTGCAAGTAAGCATTACCTTTTTGCAGTTCTGTGTGCCGAGAAGCAATTGCTCAATCCTGCATCTAACTCCAGTGTGTAGGCTGCACCATAAAGTCTTTGGCAATGCTGCTACTTCTGTGTTCACTTGGGATGGAAGGGCGTGGCATGAAAGCGGGTGGGTGGGACATGGGGATCTGCTGGCTCTTCGCATGCATTAGGTCTTTGGGTGCTGATCGTACCTGTACGTGTTGATTCTGAAAGATGCTCTGCACCACGCCTCACATCAACAGGGGAGGGAACGTGAAGATGTTGGGAATCTTCCGGCTTGGACATGGGGCAACCACTACATTGGAGACATCATGATCATGTGGCCCTGCCTCGGATGCATCATGAATGCTTTCACGGATGCAATGCCTGCCTCGATTGCTGTCGGCATCCCTGCCTTGGATGCACATGCAAGTCTTGGCAACCCCACCTCAAATGTTTCAGGTGGAGAACTGAACCGTTCCTTTGGCCCGTGAGATGTACTTTCGGATGTCATTACTCGAGGCTCTGGGTCAGCCAGTTGCTCAATGTTGTTCTGCTCGGCATGACTGGCCGCACCTGGTTCGCAGTCTGACGCATCTTCAGCGGTGCTGGAAACATGTGAATCCAACGGAATCTGCTCTGGTGACAACATTTATTACTGTAAATGATTTAAATGGCTTCCTGAAACGGGATCGTTTTCATGTGAGACTGCGAACAGCCCCTTTTTGTCAAGTCCACTTTCAGGGGCAAGTAGGATGCCTTGACCAATGGACGCAGAGGGCCATCACACTACACTGGGCGCAAGAGCTGGCCAGATATGCCGAGGCTTTTGGTTTCTTCTTATAATCCTCTTTCTGCAGTGGATCCCATACGACGAGAGAGCATTTTGCGAGAACTTGGGAGAACACTCACATCATTTGCTTGCAGGCACAAATATCAGAGACACAGAGGAAACATGTTCTGAACAGCATTACAAACAACATATTATATTTGGTTCGACTGGGGAGCCCCCCCGGGGACGACAAAATACATCTGGTGGTGTGTCCATCATTCTGCGGAGCAGGGTTTTTCAACGAAAAAACGTTTCCAGAGTGTATTCCCCCCCTCAAGCACTGCAAGGCCGGTTTGGAGCCGTGCGACTGCGAAGGGGCGATTTGGATGTGTGCGCCATTACTGTCTACATGCACACTGAACCGCAAAAGCAGACACAACAAGAGCGGAATCTCCGCCTTTGGAGGTATGTGGAAAATTTCATTTCAAAACTTCCACACCGGTGTGTTCCCTTGCTATGTTTGGACGCCAATGCACATGTTGGCTTTAGACAGGGGCCTGGCCAAGAATGGAGAGTTGTTCAATCAACTGCAATTGGGCCTTTCTTCCCCGAACCTCAAAATTACAATGGGGGGATGCTACTTTCCCTGCTGGAAAATCAGTATATGGCAGCTACAAACACCTTCCTTTGACGTTGGCGCAACCTATTATGGACCACCTCCTAGGCGACATGTCACAAGAATTGATTACATTTGTGTTCCAGAAAGCTGCTTGCAAAAGGTTTCGCGTTGCCATGTGCAGTATATGGCTGCAGACAGTTTGCAGCTTATTTGTGATTGTGCCAGAAGAGACCATGTGCCACTACAGATTGAAATTGATTTGCAACTCGAATTTGCCGGCGTGGCTGCCAACACGCGCAAGACTTGGGATGCAGAGCCACCTTGTTTTGGATGCGCTGGTGGGCAAGCGGCGAGAGGCATTGTTCAATGCAGTGGATCGGCAGCTGGAGACGCATGTTGGTACAAGTACAATACTCGCAGACAAACCTTGCAACCCTGACATCCTATGGACGAAAGTCGCAACTGCCCTACAGGCGGCCACTGAAAGAGATCTATCCTCCCAAACAGCGCAAACACTCTGACAGGCCGCTGGACACGCAAGACGCAATTGAGACGATGCTGCAAAAAAGAGCACAGCTGGTTTCCTTTCGGCCGAAGATGTTGGGGAACGGCAGGTTCAGATTTGATTGTGGCTCACCATTTACTTCAAACAGGCTTTGCAAGATATTTTGTTGGTATGGCGCAAGGGATGTGAATATCGACAGGCACGGGCGAAGATGGATGACTGCACAAAAAGGGACGCAAAAGCCAGACAAGAGCAGAAACTCCACGAATTTCAGTTTGCGTGGGGCCAGAGAGATTTGCACCAAGTCTGGAAGACAGCCAGACAACTTTCTGGGAAACCCATTGGGCCAAAAAGACGAAGATACGACGCTGCCAAGTCTGCCTGGCCAGAAAAAGCTGAATGGGTTGCCTTTCTACAGCAGAGTGGGCCAGCAGGTGGGTGCTCGGCAGTTGAGCTCGATGTGGACAGCTTTGAGGTGGTGGAAGATGAGGCTTCTGTGCCGGTCATGGATTGCACAACAGCACGCGAGCTTGCAAAATCTTATTTGCGGGCATTGCGTAGGTGTGCCAGGGGAAGCACCCTTCGGAAGACTTGTCCACCGGTGTTCCAGCCGAAGTTTGGAGGCAACTCTTTTTGCCACAGTGGCAGATGGATATGGCTCCAAGTGGTGTTGGCTTTCCAAGGCAAATTCGGCAACCAGCATTGTTTTACCGCATATTTCACCTGCTTATGTCCATACGATTTTACAACAGAACCCCTCACACGTGGCAGCGAAGCTACACAACAGCTTTGGACAAACGTAATGGCAAATCTGGGCCTGCTGGCTTGCGCCTCATCAACAACTTGGAAGTTTTGGGAAAGTGGTATTCTGATTGTAGAAAAGGGGAAGTGCTGCTGCTTCGCGATACTACGCTTCTGGGTACACGCGAGGCAAGTCTAGAACCGAATCCATGCTACAACAGAACGTTCTCTAACACAGGTTGCGCAAACAAGGTGTTTCCCATGCTCTTTCTCTCCTGGACGTCGCCAATGCTTTTCCCAGCCCTCATCGAGGGGCTATGCGGAGCACGGTGGATCGAGTGGCTTGCAGCATCGACAATAAACTATTGCAACAGAGACATGAGAGCACCTTTATGCACATTACTGCTAGAGATGGGGATGTATGTGTACAGCCGAATTCTGGGAGCCTGCAAGGGGATTCTGTTGCGTGTGCTTTATTTTTGGAGGTGTACCACCCCCAACTGGATAAGTGGCTGCAAGAAACCAAACAACATGAACTTCTGGTTCAAGATCCCATATCGCATGAACTCTTGGATATCTCCGTCTCGAGCTATGCGGATGATGTTGCCCGATGCACTGTGGCCGAATCCAGCGAGGAACTGTTTTTGCACATTACTCATTCCAATGACGTTTTGGATACTGCACTGGGTGAAATTGGGCTCAAGCAGAACACTGACAAACAAGAGCATATTGTTTATTTCTCTGGTGCTGGAGCAAATAGCTACTTGGCGCATATTTACAAAGAGGGCATGCTTCCTGGCAAATCTTGCGTCAGTGCCAAGTATCTTGGAGGGTGGAGACATTTTAAAGATTCTAATGACATGGAAATACGTGCCCGCCGACGGGCTGCCGAAATTGATTTCATGGCTATGGGAAAGTTTTGGGCAAGACAGAGTGCCACTTCAGCTGCAAAAATTGTTTTCTCTGCTATGGTTCGCAATGCTGCCTTGTCAGGTCTTGAGAATTTGGTACTTTCAGATGCTGAATATCAACAAGTGGATGCAACAATATTTAGATTCGCCAGAAAAGTTTTACGAGGAGCCGCCTGCAAAAAAGTTGTGGGTGAGGATGGAAGCACACAATACCACGCCATCCCTGACAGTGATGTTGGCAAACTTTTGTCATTCGTACCGGCCAAGCTGGAGCTTTGTGTGCGGCGACTACAGTGTTGGCAAAGTGTGGCGCGAGATCCTTTTCTGCACCGACAAGTGCTTGCAACTGTTTTTGGACAACTCTGGTACGATGAATCTGCAACAGTGCTGCCGGATGGGTCACTGCATATGGATGCGAACGCGTGGGCAAAACAATTGGAGACTGACTTACAGTTGCTTCTTTCCCTGGATTCTGCAGCTGAAAGATTGGCCGGCATTGGAAACAGAATTTTTCTTTTATTCACGGATTTTCGAGATGATTTCGTGCGCGTGGATTGTGGTGAACTCCGAGCTCAATTTTTTGGAGTCTGCATACCGCCTCCTGGTTTCTGCGAAGCTTTACTGGGAGAAGTGGAAGCAGCACCTAGTGACCTAGTGCAAGTTCAGATTTACCACACCAGTTTATATGTCATTGTACTAATGATGATGGAAGCGTTTGCACCGCCAGTTTTTCCAGTTTTCGAGCCCTTGCTATGCACGTTCGACGAGCGGACGGAGGAACCCATGGAAAAAATCATGACCATGTCCGTGCAATTTGCAACCAGTGTCCATGGTGCAAGAACATTTTTGCAAGTATCCGAGTCACTCAGCAACACATTAGGCGCCGTCTTCAACATGGCTTGGGTAGGGACAGCGGCAGTGCCTTTATACCACTGCTGTCATCGAACCTCCTTTGCTACAATGTCCTTTTTGCACCAATGACGTTGCTTCACGTGAATCTTTATTTGACTGCATTGTTTCACATTTTCATTAAAGTTTAGTTACAAGCATGGCTTGGTTCAGCACCGTGCATGATGGGCAGCCGGCCTACAAAGCTCGGCGTGCAGAGGAGAAGACGGAGGCTGCCAAAATGATGGAAGTCATGGCCAAGCTATGTCTGAAGAACAGTTTGGAAATTAGAGAAATGCAG
>Ga0126342_10017196_pt1 | contig 12530 bp, 5 predicted proteins | sample Cyp1metagenome_FD_92528 | JGI IMG/M metagenome (GOLD analysis project Ga0126342, IMG submission 92528) | Coral microbial communities from Lord Howe Island, Old Settlement Bay, Australia - Cyphastrea 1 metagenome | ecosystem: Host-associated > Invertebrates > Cnidaria > Coral ...
TAGATAGGATAGATAGGATAGATAGGATAGATAGGATAGATAGGATAGATAGGATAGATAGGATAGATATGATAGATAGGATAGATAGGATAGATAGGATAGATAGGATAGATAGGATAGATAAGATAGATAGGATAGATAGGGTAGATAGGATAGATAGGATAGATAGGATAGATAGGATAGATAGGATTGATAGGATCGATAGGATAGATAGGATAGATAAGATAGATAGGATAGATAGGATAGATAGGATAGATTGGATAGATAGGATAGATAGGATAGATAGGAAAGATAGGATAGATAGGATATATAGGGTAGATAGGGTAGATAGGATAGATAGGATAGATAGGATAGATAGGATAGATAGGATAGATATGATAGATAGGATAGATAGGGTAGATAGGTTAGATAGGATAGATAGGATAGATAGAATAGATAGGATAGATAGGATAGATAGGATAGATAGGATAGATAGGATAGATAGGATGGATAGGATAGATAGGATAGATAGAATAGATAGGATAGATAGGATAGATAGGATAGATAGGATAGATAGGATAGATAGGATAGATTGGATAGGTAGGATAGGTAGATAGGTAGATAGATAGATGAATACGTAGACAGCTAGATAGTTAGATCGATAGATAGATAGACAGACAGACAGACAGATAGATAGATAAGATAGACACGACAGATACGATAGATACGCTAGACAAGATAGACAAGATAGACAAGATAGAGAAGATAGACAAGATAGATAAGATAGATAAGATAGATTAGATACGACAGATAAGATCGATAAGATAGTTAATATAAACAAGATAGATAAGATAGACAAGATAGAAACGATATGTAAGATAGATAAGATAGATCAGATAGATGAGATAGATACGGTAGATAAGATAGATAAGATAGACACGATAGATAAGATAGATAAAATACATAAGACAGATAAGACAGATAAGATAGATACGATAGATAAGATAGATAAGATAAATTAATAGATTAGATTAGATTAGATAGATTAGATTAGATTGGATAGATGAGATTAGATTAGATTAGATAGATTAGATAGATTAGATAGATTGGATAGATTAGATAGATTAGATAGATTAGATAGATCAGAGAGATTAGATAGACTAGTTAGATAGATAGCTAGAAAGATAGATCGATAGATCGATAGATCGATAGATCGATAGATCGATGGATCGATGGATCGATGGATAGATCGATAGATAGATAGACAGACAGACAGACAGACAGAGAGAGAGAGAGAGCTAGACAGACAGACAGACAGACAGACAGACTGACAGATAGACAGACAGACAGATAGACAGACAGACAGATAGATAGATAGACAGACAGATAGATAGATACACATAGTATATACCGGTAGATATACACATTATTCATCTTCGGTTGATCCATTTTAATGCTTGAGCCGTCGGGTACTCCGAGACCCAACGGCTTTGATGCTCTTCCTATGTCCCATCTCAGAAATTCGCCATTTGAGTGATGGCTCCATGCAATAGTTGTTGAGGTTCACGGGGCAATTTGCAGGAGCCCCTATATACATTCATGTATATATATATTTTATATATACATCCGTATATATCTATATACGATTCAATATTTATGTATATTATATTGTATTATATTATGCTATGTTATACGTATTATAATTTCATATATTATATTACATACTGTATATATTTATGGATGGTAACTCACCATGGTTTTAAGATGTTTACCTTCCCTTCAACCCATCCCAGGTTTGCAAGACCCATCTGGGCACCCGAAACGTGGACTACCGCATGAAGCGTCGCCTGGTCGGGCCCGATGAGCAGATTACAATACGCTTGGATTGTACCAAAAATGGTACCCTCTGGTAATTTAACATAGCTATTGAAAATGGCCATTTATAGTTGATTTTCCCATTGAAAATTGTGATTTCCATAATTATGTTAGTTTACCAGAGGGTAAATAATATAGCTATAGTAATTAGCTATATATGCTATATATACATTCAATACTTTGGGGCTATTTACCTAGGTAACTACAATCCAAATATCAGTAATGGTCATCAATATAGGTAACCAATGGCCATGTAGGTAAATACAATCCTAAATGGTCCCAACAAAAAAATGGTCCCAACATGTGGCTCGCAGTTCAAGAGATACATTATGCGATATATTGGGGATGATGACAATGCATGAGAAGGGAATCCGTTCTTATACAACCAAGCAGTGTTTCAGATGGGGTGGATGTAGCACTGGTCACCGGTGGCCCGTTCCAAATGTTCCAAGGCTACATCTTTCGCCGCACCGTGGAGGGAATTCACATCATCCACCTGGGTAAGACCTGGGAAAAGCTGATGGTTGCAGCCCGAATGCGGCTCGGCCATTCAGAACATGCGCTTTTTTTTTGGGTTTGACTGGGGACCCCCATGGCCATAGACATCCTTTTTAACCATAGGGAAAATCATGATACAACATAGGATGGCATGGGGATTTGCTGGGGATGATCCCAACTGGCAGTGAAGAAAAACCCTTAAAAACTGGCAGAGTGATGTTTTCCTGCCACTAGGATGGGTCATCTTCCCAGTGCAAATCGACATCTCGATTGTTTTTTGTGAATATGTCGTGAATATAGTCTGAAAAATGAGTTTCCATCACATTTTGCGTCGATTAAGTATGTATTGGAGTGTGCATCGGTGTTAGTTTTTGCTCACGACGCCCCTACCGGCCCTGGGGAATTTGACACTTTGTGCTGTGTCGTTCACGTCACATGTCGCATGTCGCATGTCGCATGTCTACACGCTTGTTATGAAAAAATACAGTTTTTTTTGCGTTTAGGAATTGAAGTTCATTAGCTACTCAACAAATGGGCAGAACAAGAAAACGCTGTGAGGGTCATGCGAAACACGAAAAAGCAGCGAATGAAGAGGTGAAGAACAGCAGGGCCATTACAGGCGTCGTGACCTAGTTTTTGCATGAAACCTCCAGCATTGAATTGATGATGCGTTCTGTGGCCATGGTGTTTTGCTTGCGCGGGGTCGTCTTATATATTATGTTGTATGTAAATGATTATCATATATATAATCACATATAATCACATACAATCACATATAACCATCTATAATAATATCATATCATACATATATATCTAATTATATCTATATTACTATAATATACACAATATTTATATCAGAGCCATCCCAGCGGTGTCGAGGATCGTGGCCATAGAGAACCCCCAGGACATCATCGTGGCCTCCCAGACACTGGGATGTTGAAACAGCTAGGGAAAAATTGCCCTTTTCATGGGAATTTAAGGGGATTTTATGGGATTTATAAGATTTTATGGGATTTTAATGGGATTTTAATGGGATTTTATGGGATTTTAATGGGATTTTATGGGATTTTATGGAATTGTTTATGGGATTTTATGGGATATACAGGTTGAATGAGATTGTTTATGGGATTTTATGTTATGGAATGTTGGATTTGAATGGATTTTTGATGGGATTTAGTGCGAATTTAATGGGAGATAATGGGATGTACACATTTAATAGGGATATAACCGGATATATAAGCACCAGTTGGGTTACAGGAATGGGGATTTAACCAACAAATATGAGAACATGACTGGGATATCATGGAGATTTAGTAGGGATTTCATGGGTTTTTTCTATGTTTTTTTTTTTTATCAACAATTAGGGTTACCTTCCGAGGTCATCAAACGTCGCAAGCTGGGAAATCCCAGAAACTCAATGATGTTCCAGCCATGGAACTAGCGGATGGTACGACTAGTGGTTATCCTCCGGTAATGACGAAAATAGCGCCATAGAAATAGTTGTTTTTCCCATTAAAAATTGTGATTTTCCATAGTTATGTTAGTTTACCAGAGGGTAGGAGGGAGCTAAGTCAGCTAAGTTAAGGAGTTCATGTTGTATCCATCACCTTCATTGAATCCACATGGGGGGTTCCAGGTCGTCATGGGGGTACCCCAATAGCTGGGGTAGCCCAATTTTTTAGGACACCCCGAAGATGAGGAAAACTTGAGCAACAAAACAATGAGCAGACCTTTGTAGGGTGGTGAATTGTTGTATGCCCTCTTGCAATCTGACATAGCAATGGTAAAATGATAGAAAATTGCATAGAATGGGTAAATCATCAATGGGCAATTTTACATGATCTTAAATTTCAAGAGTATATAATGTATATACCATATGGATGTTCAAGTTTATTCATGTGCTTAGATAAGATAAACATAGATAAACACTGACAATGACCAACCATTTCTGGGTCGGCAGCCTGTGACCATCAGTCGTACTTCCTACCGAATAGTGGAGGGTTTGGTACAGTCAAGACTACAATTCAGACGTGGTTTGAGGCATGCTCTTCTTCAACTCATGCGATCCCTCTGGTCATTTAACAGAGCTATGGAAAATAACCACGTTTCATAGGTAAAAGCATCAAACTAAATGGGCCATGGCTTCCAGTTTGCAAAGTGTTCAATTACCAGAGCCTCAGAGGTTATAGATAGCATCATATATCCTATTCATGAATTATCCGATTATCCCATTGAATATCATATCATATGCCATCTTCTATTAATTATGTCACGTATCCTATATCATTCATTTAACCATATCATCCCATCATAATCGAATGTTAATTAGTCCCATTAATTATCCAATTCAATCCCATTAATTATCATAGTCCTATTCATAGTCCTACTAGTTATAATCATAGTATCCCATTCATTGATAGGACTATGAATATCAATATTAGTTATAATGATTAGTTATAATGATTAGTAACTATATTAATTATTCATAGTCCTATTAATATTAGTGGGATTGACTCATAACTATTGATGGGATTGAATAGGACTAATAGGACTAATTCATATTCATTAGTCCTATTCAATCCCATTCATTCTCCCATGAAATCCTACCGAAAAAATTGGATGTGTGGATCGCCTCGCACGATGTCGCACATGTTTGTCGAGGCGACCGTATGGTTCCCGTGCAGTGCTGAAGTTCTCTCAGCCGCTTGGTCTGCAATTAATGTGATTTTCATGGGATTTTATGGGATTTTCATGGGGTTTAATGGAATTTCATGGGATTTAATAGGATGCTATTGTGATTTTAATGGAATTTTAATGGGATTTCATCGGAATTAATAAGTTCATGAAACCATATAGAATCCCCCTCCCCTCAGTAGTAAATACCTCACAAACGAACCCCAGTTTAGGATTGGATCCTATTCATTTTGGAGGTATTTAGTATAATTCCGTATTTTAGGGGTCGGAGGATCTGACGAAGCAATTTCTTGAGATCTCGATCCGTGAGTCAAATGGGGACAAACCTGGAAAAAAGCGCCCCTCTTGAACTCTGAAAAACATCACCAGCTGGTTGAACAGGTTGGTCATAACTTAACCATACTTTACCCAATTATTGATTTTTCAGTGAATTTTCTGGTGAATTGTCTGGCTCTTTCTCCACATTTTGCAGGGCCGCATATGGCTCTGTCCATGTTCATCTACCCCAGATCCAGTCGTAATGAATTTCCTCAGACAAATTGCAGTCAAGTGGTGGTGAATGATCCATTGCCGGACAACCCCAATATATCCCACCATCATATTCTTGGACGTATATATAATTATGATTAATTCTGTAGATACATATTTTTGGCCTCCAAATTATATTAATGATTTTAGACGTATATATATATATACCAACTTTATCTCAACTATATAATACTATATACATAGAATTATACATCCAACACTTATATCTGGACATATGTATATATATATATATCCAATAAGTACACCTTTATGATTTGATACCCATAAATCATCTATATATCTGGGAGATACAAGTTGGTTGAAAAATTCCACATTTACAAAACAGAAATCAGCCCTTTATAAACCCTAGATTCATTGGACTTTTTTTTAAATAAACCAACTTAGCTAGATGGGATATAGATGGGATATAGATGGGATATAGATGGGATATATACATATGTATATATATATATAATGCCAAGTGAGGATTAATAATGCCCCCCGATTAATCAACAGAAACTGTCCCAAAAAAAAAATGTAATTTAAAAACAGGTGGTTCCCCAGGATTAATAAATTTTTTGGCCTACCCCCGATTAATCAACCACCACTTCGGAAATCCATTTTTTTAAAATCTCATGAAATCCAATGGGGTCTGATGAAATTCATGAGGTTTTAAGTATCAAATCTAATGATATCCAATGGAATTCTATGATGATCTTATTGACTCAAGCCATATCCAATTTTTTCTGGTTCAGAGTTGCTTATTATTAAGGGATGGTCAAGAAAACTAGCTAGAAGGTACCTACCTACCTACCTACCTGGTGGGGGGGGGGTTTATTAATCCGGTGTTGGCATTATATACAAACCAACTTAACTTAGATTCGAACATCTGTAGATAAGGTTATCCCATCTATAGATGGTCATTTTTTTGGTGCCCCATAGCAGGTTATCTAACTATAGATGGGATATCCCCACGATATGACCCTGGCGCCGAAGGTATACGGGGGCCAACCCTTTAGCGGGACGATGGACTCCCGGCACCTTGACCAACCAGATCACGCCCCTTGGCAGGAGGTTTTTAAAAACCTTATAGAGATCGAATATATTATATTATTAATATAACATATATAGATATATAATATATATACATATATATATATAGATATAGAAATATATATATGTATAGTGTATATAGTATATATATAGATATGGATATGGAGATATAGTAATATAGATATATGAGTATAGGTATAGATATGTATAGATATGCTTCAACATGTTGTTCTTTTAACCATGAACTCTTGGAGAGATTCAGGTTGATGGCTCTTTAAAAAAATCACCCATTAAGGTCAAACCAGCCAGCTATGGATCCAAGGGGCATTGGTATAAAGCCATGCCTTGATACTGAGCCGTTGATCGAGGCTAAAAGAAAAAATGCGATTACCTTCTAGTCATCAAGCTAGCGCTTGAAACTCCAGCATTTATATATTCACATATATTCACAGTATTTTCCATATATGTTCATGTTTTTTTTTGGGAATTTTCCAGCCCATGCTTCGACCGACGTGTACGGTAGCGCTCCGAGGCAGAAGTATTTAGAGCCCCGGCTGCTGATTGTGACCGACCCCCGCACTGATAGCCAGGCAATCAAGGAGGTGCCGACTGGGCAAAGGTCAGGTTTGGGCTGTTAATGGCTGTTAACATAAAACAGGAAGACAATGTTAACAGCCCTTAATGATATCATTAATGGCTGTTAATGAGTGTTAATGGCTGTTATTAGCATATGGAAAGACAGGAAGATCAATAAACTCGATTTCCTCGAAGTTTGGATTGTTCAGATGCGTTCAGTAGAGGCTGGTGCAAATCAATCTCAAGGGGGGCTTGTCAATCACATTCTGATGAACCATGATGAACCAGAAGGGGCTGAATGAAGATGGCTTCGAGTTGTAGGACAGGCTTCACTCTGTTTATTGAAACATGTCATAGCAAACAGCCTCTGTCTGTTTAACCATTCGCACATCTCAAACTTCACCATAGTGGTTGCAGAATAGAAAAAGTATGTGACATTCAAGAGCTATACAACATATAACTATATATATATATATTTATGTACTTGGCATGTAGTTGTCCTCCAAAGACAATTTATAACATAAACCAATCTATAAACATTTATCCTCTAATATAGAACATATTCTAATAGATCAGTCTGATCAGTCTTAATTCTGTGTATATTCTAACTATTCTAATAAAATATTACACAGTATATAGAAAATCGCTGGTCTAAGAATTGCATGAACACATCTATTTATACTAATATATATATATATAATATAATTATATCATATACCCTCTGGTTATTTAATGTAGCTATGTAGAATCACCATTTTTAATAGGCAAATAATCATAAACCATCGAACTAAATGGGCCATGTTCCAGTTTGCAAACTGTTAAATAAGCAGAGGGTTATATAACTACATGTGTATATATATATACATATATATAGGTAGCTATATATATATATGAATATAGGTAACTGTATATATAAATATAATTTTAAATATTCTATGATAAGATTACATATCGAATAGTTCTCCTCTATCTTTCCCTCCCAGGCCTCCTATGCCAGCATCCCCGTGATCGCGTTGTGTGACACGGACTCCCCGTTGGAGAACGTGGATGTGGCCATCCCGGCCAACAACAAGGGCCCGGGGACCCCAAATGGGGAGGACCCAGGGAGGACCCAGGATGGGACACAAAAAACTCCTTAGATTTGCCTGGTGGATGAACATTAAAAAATTGCCAGAGCATTTTTGTATACCTTGATATTTTGGGGTGAAATACTCATTAAAAGAGTTGTTTTTTTCGCGATTCCATCACCACGTCACCACCCCATCTGGACGTCAGTTTTTCGGAGATCCCAAATTGATGTCGGACGGCGACTTGCTCCGCTGGTGCTGATCATTTGGACCAAGGAGCCTTTGGACATTTGAAGGTCCAACTGATTCCTCAAGTGACAAAGCAACATGTGGAGACCATGGCCGCCTTGGTTTTTGCCAAGAAAAGTGGAGAAAATATCGATGCACAGAATTGACATGAAGCTGTTTTCATAGACCTGGAAGAACATTCATGAAGCAGTATCCCAGATATCCCAGATATTCCCAGACTGTACGGCTAGATCCAGTCACCTGATGCAGTGAATTGGCACTGTTATAACTAGTATCTAATATCAAGAGATATCCAGCAGTATTCAGTGCTGCACTTGGATACTGTCTTGATACTATCCAAGAGTAACCCGCCAATTGGACATCAACTTTTCTTATTGGCATCTGATCAGCCATGATTGCTGTGAGCGGCCTCTCTGGCAAGGCATACCGGGCAAATCATGGTGGTTGGTTCATAATGGTTCATAGATTATTGCCCCCCACTCAGATACTGTACCATATCTGTACCATATCTGTACCATATCTGTACCATATCTGTACCATATCTGTACCATATCTGTACCATATCTGTACCATATCTGTACCATATCTGTACCATATACATCATACTCATGCACGTATTTTTGATAGGGTTTCATGCACGTCATGGGGGATCTCAAGGTCCCAGGCTGGGAAATCTGGGATAACTTGCAACCATAAAGCAGAGCAAATTTGATATTTTCTGACATATTTCTGACATATCAACCCATTTTATCATATTTTATCATTATTCTATGGGAAGATGAAATTGGCTACGAATTATGAACATGATTGAACATGTATATAATTAGCTTAAGTCCCACATGCAGGAAAATCACTTTCCAGTAGGACCAGTAGGATTTTGGATTTTACTTATATATATATAAGCTTGTGCTTAGTAGGGAATGAGGGAATGATGAATATTAATTCCATTCCCCCATTCCCATCCATTCCCTACTAAGCACCAGTAAGACATATGTATATATATTATATATATAGTCATCCCCAAATAGATGGAACAGTAAATCCCTACTTATTTCATGGTGATTTACTTTTCCATCCATTTGGAGATGACTATAAGCTATGCTCATTGAGAAACTTGACAAGAGAACTCATAGGTGGCCAGGAATCGGATGACCTCACCGAAAATTGAGGTCGCCCCTGGCAGGTGACCTCCATTGATGCTGCGAAGTTGGAAATTCCCGTGACGGTGCTTGGGATCAAACGTGAAGTTGCCAAGCAACTCAAGTTCGGGCCTTAGGTCCAGACATCGTGGAAAGAGGGCTGGAAAAAGGGCACCAAAAGAAATGATGGGGATAGATATGTCGTGGGATAGGCAATCATATGGGACAATGCTGGAACATGGTGATACGACACTGAGCATTTGAGGGGTGTATTTTACGGGATACACTTCACCAAAACCATTATTGTTTTTCTGCAGAAATTGAAATCGGTGGATACCCCGATCAATTACACGTTTAAGAAGGAAAAATGATTACGAACCAGCAAAATATTCAAAATTGTATACATCCTATTCTGGGAATTTGGTGGAGGATGTCGATTTGTAAGATGGAATGCCAGGCTGGTTCGTGGCAAAGGTTGAGTGAATGTTGCTGTGGCAGTGGTTGGGACCGCTGCGACAGATTGTCTTCTGGGATAGTCAAGAAGAGTCATGGGAGTCAGATGAAGTGTTTGCCTTTGATTGCCAAGCTGGAACTGTTAGGCTGAAAACATAGACAAGATTCCCAGTAGTCCATTAGTACTGTTCAGAGGCCTTGCTTGAGTTTTGACACTTTGGCATGGACGGTACAATCGGAGAGATCCCTTTGCTTTCTGGCTCAAGCGCTGAAGGGCTCAAGCTTCGAAGATTTCAGCCATGTCTAAGTCAAGTCTTTCATATCTTCTGCTCTGGTCGGTTGCCGCAACCGCTGCTGGCCATGAGGTGAAGAGACAAGGCGTCATCACGGCAGATGGTCAGATGGTCATGCGAAAAGTGGCAGATGCAGCTGAAAGATGGCAGCCTACGTCCCAGTCAGACAGCATTCCCAGTTCTTCAGGTCTGCCATGGCCCAGCCCAGTGGCGGTCCACGCAGCCAGAAAGGATGGGCCTAAAGAGCCAAAGGGCAAGGGTGAGGCAGTTGGTCCAAACAACCTGAAGGAAGCAGAAGCTGAAGTGGCCAAGTTCTTCAAGATCGAAGAGATGGTGGCCAAAGAGACCGGTTTGCCGCTGAACAGCAGCTCAGCTGCGGAGAAGGAGATGAATGATGAAGCTCGAAAGGCGGAGGAAGAAGAAGAGGAAGAGGAAGGACGAGTTGACTTGCTCTACGCCTCCATGGTTGTGTGTTTGATCCTAGTAGCAGGTTTGGCCTACTACAGATGGCGACAAGGTCGGGAGCAGAAGCCCCCGGCCGAAGCAGCAACCGGCGTCAGCAAATGAGTGGACTTGGCCTCATTTTGACCAGTTCGCTGGCTTGAAAGCAAGGCATTCGAACTTCACAACAGTGATCGGAGTTTCACGAGTATCGATTCTCACCTCTACATGTCCCGTCTGCTTGGCAGATCTCTTTGTACCAATTGTCCAGTGGGAAACTAGCCCAACTGTCAATGGGACTCGTGCAGCAGAGAAAAGATGTGCTCGCTGGGCAGCGATTCCCAGCTGATGGAAATCCTGCTGAATCCCGGCCCCCCTATTAAATATTCCCTAATGCCTGGGCCATCCTGCACCAAAATAAAAGCAAATCCGATACGGCAAATCAAAGGTTCTCATAGAGGCCGGGAAAGATAAAACAACAATTATTGATACCGTTTGATACAAATCATAATTGGGTTTATGGCAAAGTACCTATTTTACAGCGGACAATTTTCCGAGGTGTTCTATCTTCGGACTCAAACTCCTGCAGGATGACAAGGCTCCGCGGTGCCGCCGTTTCCAAGTGGCAACATCAAGCGATGTTACGTATACAAGAAGATATCATGCACACTAAGTTTACTATGTGCATAAAATTGTAAATACGTATGATATACAACATGTACACTGTACACAGATGAATACACGCAATGAGATAGTCATGTATACATATGACATGAATGTATTGAGTCAATGTCTATATGTCTAGACAGCAGTCGTGTCCGATCACCGTTACTGGCATCCTCGACACCAGCAACGTAGCGATGTTTTTCCTGTGACAGGTGCTAGACACCTTCAGTACTTGGGAGTCTTTAGGACAGGCTCCTGGAGATGGGTCGAGTATGGTCGAGTGCGACGGTTGGTCCAGCAACATTCACCCTGGGTTTCCTGCTCCCTTGGACCAACCCATAGGTATACATATATATACATATATATATATATATACATATATATACATATATATATATACATTCATACATTCATTCATACATTCATACATTCATACATTCATACACTCATACATTCATTCATACATTCATACATTCATACATTCATACATTCATTCATTCATACATACATACATACATTCATACATTCATACATTCATACATTCATACATTCATACATTCATACATACATACATACATACATACACTACATACATACACTACATATATACATATATACATATATACATACATACATACATGCATGCATACATACATACATACATACACTACATACATACCCTACATATATACATACATACATACATACATACATACATACACTACATACATACCCTACATATATACATACATACATACATACATACATACATACATACATTCATACATACATACATACACATACATACATACATACATACACTACATACATACACTACATACATACACTACATATATACATATATACATACATACATACATACATACATACATACATACACTACATACACTACATACATACACTACATACATACACTACATACATACACTACATACATACACTACATACATACACTACATACATACACTACATACATACACTACATATATACATATATA
>Ga0126342_10017197_pt1 | contig 12530 bp, 8 predicted proteins | sample Cyp1metagenome_FD_92528 | JGI IMG/M metagenome (GOLD analysis project Ga0126342, IMG submission 92528) | Coral microbial communities from Lord Howe Island, Old Settlement Bay, Australia - Cyphastrea 1 metagenome | ecosystem: Host-associated > Invertebrates > Cnidaria > Coral ...
TCACTCCCCCCCCCCCCCCCCAAAACCCCAGGCCACGACGTAGCCGCAGCGTAGCATCACATGTACGCAAGCAACATGAACGTGATTACCCCACCCCACCCCACCCAAACCCCTAAGCCAAGACGTAGCTGCAGTGTAGGGCAGGCTTTCTTTGCCACGTAATTATTCGTTCATTTTTTGGCTCCGATTTTTTTTCTTAGCCACGAACGCAAACTTAGCTATATACGTAAGACTTTTACCCACACACTCTCATTTTTTACTTCAAAACAAAAAAAAAAACACATTACACAGTTTTTTCTTACTTCCTTTTCTTTTTTCTTTAAAACCTAAAAACCATTACACAGTTTTTTTACTTCCTTTTCTTTTTTCTTTAAAACCTAAAAACCATTACACGTTTTTTTTACTTTCTTTTATTTTTCTTCAAAACCTAAAAATCATTACACAGGCTACGTCAGCAAGAACCAGTTCTTGAAGACTACATTAAGTTGCTTTCACTGGTGCATTCAAGATCATTCAAGATCATTCAAGTCCTTGCAGGCTAGCAAGAAAGGGATTGCAAAGCAAGCTTCGCCCATCACTGGGTTACAGTGAAGGTGGCCAAAGGAATTCTATCGACACGAGGAACAGGTTGACAAATATCAGACCCAAAACGGTAAATGACAAAATGTCGGTCTCGTGTACAACCCCCCCGGGAACAAATAGGATTTCAGGCCCCCCTCTGGATTAATTGATCGAACATTGGAAAACTCTGCTTCTTTTGGATTGCTAACCAACACATCCTACATTAAGTTCACAAATGTAGGCCCCGTGCGTACTTTGGCTTTTCGGACAAAATGTCCAATCGAAAAATGTATTTCGCTCAGCAATTCAAGCGCGGCTCCATGATTGGTCACAAATGCTGCAAGAATCTGCGGGGTGCCTTTGCAGGCAGGAGGGTTCCCAGAATCTGAGCAAGGCACGTGGCATTCCAGCTTAAAGACTTATGATTGCCACTGACAATGTGGGCTCCAGATAAGTAGAAATTGGTAGGATATTAATGAATGTGTTTGAATATGCACAATGCACCAAGGCTTGCACCTTGCCTTTTACATCCTTTTACATCCTTTTATATTTTATATATATATATCCTTTACAATAGGCATTTGATCCTTCTACAGTATCTCCACCCGCCTCCAGATCCTTGAAGTCTCGCATGAGCAGCGCTATCGTGAGCAGGGCTCACATGAGCAAGGCTGCTGGAGTTGCAGCCACCAGTCGCGTCCACAAAGCACTAAGCGAGGCGATGCGCTAAGCTGTTGGAAACAAAGGGTCACAGAGTCACAATTACAACAGAATCAGAACATGTCACAACAGTTCGCTGACTCAGGGTGCATTGTGGACATCTGAAAAGTTGTGATCTCTGATTAAGGACTCGGCCCGAAGGCTGCGGAGGCAGAAACATCCGAATGGTGCCTTGGAAGTGTCGACCAAAATTGGTGTGTGGCAACTCTGCTCCAATCCTCCCAGTCATCAGGGGATATCAACAGAGATAACAAACAGCACCAAGCCTGTCAGAGTCTGACAGCCAGCATCTGATACCAACCACGCTCCAATCTGATCAATTTGTAATAGCCAAGCTGCACGCCATGCTTGGCACACACCTTCCGAGTAATCTTCCTGCATGTGTCATAGCAGTGATGTCCTTGGATTCGAGTGCAAATTGCACTGACAAACACGCATAGATGACATAGACAGCATAGACCCACAAATCAAATAGGAATATCGCAATGGCCGCCACATACGATGCTGACGCGTTTCTGTGTGCAGGTCACAAAAAGGCAATGCCATTTCGTGTCAAGTCCCTTGCAAGCCATGGAACCGATGCCAGGGAACAAGTGGTGCTCAATTTGTGTAGTGAGGCCAAATGCGACGTGGAACCTAGGCTGCTGGCTGCTGCACTGAAGGCCTCTGAGCGGCGTGAACTGGCATTAGCTATATAGTCGTACTACCACAACTCCCGAGGACCCAATTTGCAGGAAAGACTGCAGAAACGAACGAACATCGGCAGAGTCTGGCAAATGCCCAATCATCAAAAGCAACAAACTCAATATATACCCCTTTTGAGACAACAAAATTTCGAGCATTGCGAGTCGGCTGAAGACAATTGAACACATGTCGGCACTGCAACTTAATATAATTTAATTTTAATGATATCGACCAGCTACCAAAAGTCTGACTCACTGGCAAAGTCCACGCTCTCGGCGATCTGCATCTTGGCCCAGGATTCATGCCTTACAGTGCCATTACAGCTTGTGGCTCCGTGGCTCGCAGAGTCTCCGATCAAGTTGCGGCCATTGCGGAATGTCTCGTGAAAATATGTGAAAATCATAGACACAATTTCGACTGATTGCCTATAAGGACGAGCGTCTTGTCAGAGTCCGGATACAGAATGACGTGAGCTACTTGAGAGCAGGGAACAAAGATTGCACCCGCAGTGAGCCACATGCACCTAAACTGCCACAGCTCACAATGCTGGGAGGAACGGAAAATTTACATGACCTTCTCTTGAGACCATCCAAACACACAGTCCTTAAGAGCATGGACACACTTCATCAGCAACAACCGAAACACATCAAATCGTTTGTGGAAGATAGGAAACGGACTATCTGGTGTTATCTGGCAACCAAGTAGCACATAGCAGAGCATGGATGGTCCTTGGCCAGAGCTCAAAGCGAAAAAAATGAAAAAAAAAATGAACAGAATTTGTCTGAACTAACCACAGGGATCCACAGTGGCATCAGTACAGGGGGCACTGGCCACTTTCTGGAATCAAAACACAGCCACAGAACATGTCAGAACTCATTCGACGTTTTCCTCATTGGTTACCAGTGGTTTGCCTGAGGCTGAATTTGGTGTTGGCCATTGCCTAAAAGGGGCGTGCCAACATTGCTACGTTCGATTATATAAATTCCTGGCCCATAGCTGTTCCGCTGGCTTTGCCTAAAAGAATGCAGATGAAGCGCCGAACATGTAGTGGAGGAAGCACCACAACGGAATCTCAATGAGGATCCCACCCAGGCCTCACAGCACACTTCTTGGCACTTTGAGCATCTGTACTATTCTGTACTTCCAATCTCAAACCATCGAACAAATTCCACCATGTGCATTTCCAATGCCAATAGAAATGTTTCTACCACCTACATCCACCTACCATGCAAAAGCTGCGGGCCCCCAGTTGGACTACACTTCCGGTGTCACTGCCAAGCTGCGGTAGTCGACCTTATGGCCACCGACCTCAAACTTCAGGCGATGTCAAGGTGATACAAATTTCACTAAGGGATCTTCACAATTCTTCACCCCCCTCCGCCCAACAAATCCTGCGCCGTACACATAACCGTAACCTCTCAGGAAATCCCTCACGAAGTTTATCTCATCCTCTCATGTGATGCTGTGGGGCAACGACAACATGACCATCTAAGAGAACACTACAAAGGTGAATCACATCTGTTTCAAAAGCTACGGCACGTAGCTTCTATTCACGAATTGAATATCAAAATGTTTAAAGGCTTTCCTAGATTCTGCTGCCAGGAAGCATGCCCACGGATCAAGAGGTCCACAATCATACCTTGACATCTCTGACATCAAACTAGTCACCAAAGTATTAAGGCTGCACTTGCCGGTTCAGGTTCCACATGCAGCTTTGGCACGCTTCACTCCAACCTCAACAACGGTGCCAATGAAGATGCCAGGCAATGACAAAACCTGCGATGCACTGATGCTAAATTCTAACCAGCTTTGACAGCTTGGTGTTGTTCCACCCTTCAGCATGACATGCTGCACAATCTTCACATAAATCATTCAAGCATATTCGAAGTACTCTTCACTAGGTAAATGCCAACGTGTGAGGGACGGCCTTCATCCAACCAGGAAGCTTATCTGCAATCCAAATGTACTCCTTAAGACAAGCTTCAGCTGCAAGAGCACTACAACATACAGTAGAAGTACCTTCGGAAATCCTGCAGAAATCACAAGTCTCCTTGTCTCTTCGTCTTTGTTTCTCACTCCCAAGTGACCCAAGTGTTGGTAGAGGCTCCCTCTGCACGATTTTGAATGTTAGCTCTTCGAACCTCTCGCATCTCCATGTCTCAAAGGCAATGTCGCTCTGCCAAGCTGCCACATCCACATCCTTCTCCGCATCCTTGTCTTGATTGGTGCTAACGTGGTGGCTCACGACATGCTGATAGTACCAGCACCTCAAGTCTTGAATGTGGTATTCAACGACGGCCAATAAATGAAAAATTAATCAGCAACCAAAACATTTTGAGCCCCTGACATCGACGGACCCACAATGAAGAAGCCAAGGAAAAGGCTCAAACGGTTCACCCACTCCTGGAGATGCAAATCACCTGTTCCTTCATGTGTGTACGACCTCCAATAGTAATGTTGTTGCTTCTATTTTCCTCAGCCAGAATGAAAATTATCAAATGATTTCAGACCTGAAAGGAACAAGACATCTAGCCTAGATCTAGCTACCATTTGATAACCTGATGAACCAAGCTGGAAAATGCAGTCCTTGCGGCTGACCTGCCAATGCCCGCCCTCGTGGGACATGCGAGTGGCCACTGTCGCCACCAAACACCCAGCAAGCAAACCTCACACCAGCCGTCCGGCCGCAAGAACCAAACAGCAACCACCAGAAACAGCACCTACATTGCCCGAGAAAGAGACCGGGCGCATACAGAAACATGGTCCTTCAAGAAGCACAATTATAAATCTTGTTTGCCGACCCAAATAGAAAACGATAAGAAGTTATGTAAAAGCTAGCCAAACACTTTCGAACCTGCAAGTAAGTCCTTCCGAGAAGTAGTATGACATCCCCAAGCCCCAAGAAATCCCAATTCCTCCAACCTACTGTATACGATCTTGCAAGCTGACTTAGACTGCGGTTCTTCAAGATTAAATCCACGTCTGAAACTTTCATATTTTCGCTGGGCAGTGCATTTTCATGAGAATTTCAAATCTCCAACTCGCTCACTCCCTGACCTGGATTTCGAAGCACCGGAGTGGAATCACTGGGATCTCTTTGGTAAATCCCTCCAGCATCACTTTTTGAATCTCTGCCAACTCCTGTTGACGCTTAGATTGCAAGACACTCAGCATGAACCATGCTGTTGACTTCCAAGGAGCTGGAAAGTGGAGTGGCTACGACAAAAAAGAGCCACATCCTTGGAAAGGGTTTAACATGGTGCAACAAATCATGGTGTGACGGACTGAAGGGATCGCAATCAACAGAATCTAAGTTGGACCTTTGCTTTCTCTGAAGCCACGGAGTCTGAGGTACATCTGTCTGATGCAATGACAAAAGCAAAAAGTAGAAGCAACTGCAAATCTGCCAAACGAACAGGGCAAAAGAGCATAGTTTCTGTTCATTTCAGTTTCTTTCTGGAGAAGTGCTAATGCTGCAAAGGGTCATGAACGACCATGCTGCAGCCAACCCCTGTGCTGTCCACATGCCGATTTTGTGAGAGAGAGAGAGAGTGTGTGTGTGTGCGCGCGCGCGCATTGTGTGTTGTTGTGTTGTGTGTGTGTGCTTGTCCGTGTGCTACCAGCGACGTAAATGCACACAGAAATGTCATCCATACCAAATCGAATTGGTCTGCTCAGAGCTCGTTTCGATAAATGCATGCATGCAAATAGTTGTGCACATAAGTCACAAGTCTAGTTATACGTATACAATTTGTATACAGTATATGTGTGTGGATGTGTACATATATATATATTATATATAACATAATTATCTACATGCTATCTGCATGTGTGTCGCGATTGTTCAATTCAATATGTTTAGAAAGGATTGCAGTTGCATATTGGCTGTGCTGCAAAGGGACGATCTTTGCATGCAGCCGCATCTTGGTGCTGCCGCAGCCTTCCGGGAAGGCTTCACGGATCCCTGCCTGGCGGATGTGCAAAGTGTTCATCTCGTCTCGCCATGTCTTAAGCACTTAAAGATCTTAAAGGTTCAAAGTTTGCTCAAAGTTTGTTCAAAGGTTCAAACACGTAATGTCTCGCCATGTCTCGCCATGTCTCGTCATGTCTTGCCTTGATTTCCTCATAAAATGGATCTGGAGGAGGTGGTGCTGCGCCATATGCACGAAGAATCTTGCGGTGCTTGTCATTCCAGGGGTGGTACCTCAAAGGCCAAACAGATATTGAAACAATGTGACCAAAGTTCCACTCTTTCGGTGCCACAGTACAAGCTGTGGGCCTTTCACATCCATAATAGAACTCCCATCCCTCCGGTCAGAAAAAAAACAGTTTGGCCCAGTTTGGTAGGAATCACAGGCTCAGACGACTCAAAAAGCGCAGTACAGTCACGGCCGCGACCTTGGCAGCATGGACCATATGCAACTGAGGCGATGCATTGCCAAGTGAGAACAAAACGATGTTCAAAGTGTCATAACTTTGAGTCAAAACATTTTAAAGCCCCTGAACTGAACCATCAAAAAATCAAGAAACACATTTCTTGATCTATGGCAGAGTCCAAAAGCAAAGGCTAAATGAATTGCAGAAATGCCAAGTAACCGGTCAAAAGCGCCATGCGCCCACCAGGATGTTTGTCAACAAATTCATGCCTGGAATGAGTCATGAGCGCCAGTGCTTTTCTGAAAAGCAGTGACAAGCAGAAAAAAGAAAGGAGGTGGGTTCAATAAAGCATGCCCCAGCCATGCTGATGCATCAGTTGCCCTCTGCATCGTATTTCAATTCACCATGTTTTCCACTCAGTACATCCAGCATGTCAGCTTCCCGTCTTCCAAGCTGCAAATCATAGCTGTTGCCATGGATGTACCACAGGTTTGGGTCGTACACAGTTGGCTTCGCTGGGATCTCCTTTGCAATGAGGCAACAATTGAACAATTTGAACAAATAATTGCATGCGAATTTCAATGTTTGCAACTGGGCCTAGAAGAGAGACCAAGTGCAATGGGTTTGTTTACCATCAATGCTGCAGCTTTCTCAAAGTCAAACATATGCCTCAAACATATGCCTCCGATATACAGTGTATATTATTACGTACGTACGTACCTACGTACGTACGTAAGTATGGATGGACGGATGCATGCATGCATGCATGGCATGTATGTACCTACGTACGTATGTACGTGAATATATTGTGTGTAGATATATATATATATGTCTGTGTGTGGGTGTGTGTGTGTGCAGTGTATGTGTATGTCATTGTGTGTATGTGTATGTCAGCGTATGTATCTGTATGTAGGTATACAGTATGTATGTCCATGCATGTGTATGTATACAAGTTCATGCAAGTGGTATGTGATGGTAGCTGTGTGTGTATGCATGTATGTATGCCTGCATGTATGTATGCCTGCATGTATGTATGCCTGCATGTATGTATGCCTGCATGCATGTGTGCATATACTTTTATACATTCGGGAAAATATTGTGACCGCACACATGTCTCCATATGCCTGTGCTGTGTATCTTCTCTCAACTTCCCCCTCGAAATGTCAAAAACATCACAAACAGTTCCCAGAAAATCCTACAAAATCTCTGTGTCTCTCTGTGCCTCCTTGAGCGATGCTTCGGAGCTGTCAGACCGAAACTCAGTGGACTCGGCGGAGGTCGGGGAGGCATCGCCCGTGCCTTGTCACATGAAAGGACAGGTCCCGAGTGGTTTCCAATCTTCGAATGGTCGAGGAAAGAGGCAGAAAATACACTAGACTCACTAGACTCACAGAGGTAAACCTGGTATCAACGGTATCAACATGCGACACCTACATAAGATGCCACCACTATGGAGCCAGTGACTCACCTCATGCCGTTTAGGCTCAGCCAACTGGAACTGTTTTGAACAGCAAAACCTTGAACTTTTCACTACCTTGTCACTAATCAAAGTACGGTAATCACCTTTCAGAAGCACTAGCCGTCACTAGCCCAGTGATGTACACGGCTGTGTCAGGCCAAAGCACCCTTGCTGACAACCTTGCGTACCATGTTTTTGAAGGTGGCTGCTTTTTCGTTTGTCAGCTGTGCGCTGAGCTTGAGCCAAAATCTTGGACCAACGGCCATCTAGCAGCGCATATGGCATATTGATGCATGTTGGGCATTGTGAAAGGGCCGAAGCCGCAACAAGGCTGGCATTTGCATTCTGCACGCTGCGAATGCAACCCGTCCGCCACAGGATGAGCCGCTGCAATGGTGTGACTCAAATATTATCAAATATTGCAACGACCTCAACAAATTTCAACAAATAAAATGAGAAAGAAGAAAATATCCAAAAAAAGAAGAAAAAACCAAGAGTCTTTGCTTTCGCCTTTGCTCTTGGCTTCCTGCAGCCACATTGGGTCAGAAGCAAGGATCTTGACTTGGCCGAGGCCAAAGAAAGATGTGGAACATAGAGTAGGAACTCAGAACAATATGAGCTGGCAGCACCGTTTTCACATGTTTTCCCGGTATTGCAGGAGTGAGACTCAAATACGCCAAAACCTGCCTCTGGACCTCTTTCGTCTCTGTGCTCTTGGTGCCTTTCAAGGCGTCCTTTCCTTCCTTTTCCTTCAGAAAGGCAGTTGCTTGGCATGGGGAGATGATGGGAGATGCATACTCATGACATCATGTGACTGTCGTGCATGATGACCCCATCCGGAGATTGGCGTCCTGACTTCTTCCCTCGCGTTTTCGCGCCAAAGCTGCCAGCAACGGCAGCTGAGCAACTGGCAGGGCTGCAAGGCTGCAAGCTATCTAAAGGGGTCCTAACCAAGGGCTACTGTACTTGAGTCGAACACATGTCATCCTGTACTATCCCACACATATCTAAAGATTACTACAGCCTACACATGCAACAGCATCAATGAACCTCAACAATTGCAACTGACATACCTCATATATCCTCATATCCGCATATCCGCCTGGGGTTGCCATGGAAGGGTCAGGCTTCGCTGATTGTCAAAAAGACCCAAGATGAGCGGAGGCTTGGCTGTTGCTCCGCAGTTGGAAGCTTGTAACTGATCAATACTATGAGTCTCCCTAAGTAATTTCAGCATAATTAGCTACTCAACTACTCGTTCATTTTTCGGAGAACTCTGCATGTTTGAGTTGCATGATAAGGACAGTTTGAGAGCAAAGCGTCGAAGAAGAGTGTGAAGTTGGATGACATATCTACATTTTCGCTGGGTCTGTGCGTTGCTGCTTGGAGTTGCGGGGCTTTCGGCACATAGAGCAGGAGACTGTCTGCGCACTGCTCACTCTTTCAAGATTCTACGCTCGAGCCAAAACTCAAGTCTCACATATGCGTGGACCCCCAACCAGCGGAAGAAGGATACAAAAGACTTTCCTGCAACATGTCATGAGCACCCTGAGCCGATGGTAGATACAAAATAATACAAATCGATATAGTCGATTAATTATGGAGGTAGAGTAGTACATGTAGTACATTTATAGAGGCATCCCTCTGGTCTGGCCTTCACAGCCTGGTCAGCGTAGTCCACAATGAAGCTCACAATGAAGCCTCCGATCAAATCGTTTCAAACTTGGGGCATGTTCAAGGTCCCCTCCCCCTTTGACCGGTCTTGCGGGCCTATTCCTATGAAATGTATCATGCATTTGCAGGATGATTTTGATGAACATGTATGTATATTTATATATATTATATTATATATTATATTATATATTATATTATATATATATATATAATGATGCATATATGCATATATGATGTAGTATATAGTATCATGCATTGTGATGTTGCATGTATTGATAGCATGGGCGACCTTATGGTCAGCAATGATCTCATCCATTTATATCCATTTCATTTCAATCGATATTCTTTTGGTGAAGTTTGATGGATTCCCGTGGTGCCCACTGTGGTGCCCGCTATGCCCAGAGGATTCGAATGATTCGATATGTCTTTTGGGCAGGGCCGTCCGCTGCTGTGGGCTGGCGCCCGTTTCTGCCAACCTCTTCCAATAGCTGTGCATGGCATGAGCATGCTACAGGCGGCTCTTGAAATGCACCACTGTGGTTTTTCTGTGCCATCTTGTCGACTGCGCACCTCAAACAAATACGAAAAGCATGGTGCATTCCTCATTTGCCGAAAGATTGAGCAGAATTTTCGAATTCCCCTTGAGCTTTACCATTTTTCCAAATCTAGAATTTCAAGCCAAGTTCAAGCAAAGAAGGTCAATCAAGCAAATACCCAAGGCCGAACAAAGGCTTCATTTCATTGGAAGCCACATGCCGATGCCACTCATCTGCTTAGCAACGAGGCAGCAAGGCAACCGTGCAAGTCATTACGCAGCCCCAATTCGGTCAGGCAAACACCTTCAGCACACTCTTGAAGTCAGGGCGTAAGGATTCACAGGAAACAACGGAAGCTCAAGACCTTACAAAATCTGTCACATACAAGTTGTAGCATATAGGGACAGGTCGTACCAAGTGATGTGCGAGTCGCATCAAGCCGTACTAAGTTGTATGTCAGTTGCATCTGTGTCTCAATGTTTGCTCTTGATTGACAAGTTTCGGTCACTTCCTTTCTTGCTTGGCCAGACTTTCCGGAGGCACTTAAGGAGCAACTCCTTGAATCAAGGCAGTGGGCTCTCGAAGAAATAATAGATATTGAAAGAGTTCTTGATTCATCGTCATTCTAGCTTTCGAGATTCTGTGTGGCTGCAACGATCGTGGTAAACATTCAAAGCTGAAACCCAAACATTTGCACAAATGGATCTCAGATGATCTCGGCAAATGTCAGGACCAAGAATCTGTTGGCCGCCCAAAGGCCGCCCAAAGGTGCAGGTGCAACACATTCTTGCTGTTCCTGCCCTTGTTGGCCTTGTTGCTGCTCCTGCCCTTGCTGCTGCCCTGCTGCCTGTGGACAGAGAGCGCAAAAAGCCTTCTGCGATGACATGCCGTGACTTAGTGACCTTTCACCTGGCTTCGGCTTCACCAAACTCGAGCCGACTCGAGCCTACTCGACCCACCCCTGGCACTTCCCAGCACCTGGAGAATGGCTTGAGCAGCTGCTTCATTCGGCTCGACGCCTTGGCGACTGAAATCGCTGGCACGGGGCTTGCAGCTTCAGCATACCATCACAGATTTTGGAACTGAGATTCTCATCAAACAAAGGTCGGCAGCACTTAGCTGGCCAAAACATGCCAAAACGTCAGTGCAATGAGCGCAGTGCCTTCTCTCAAAAGTTTGAAGTATATCTTTTGCACAAAAGCCTTCCTCAGCATGACAAGTCTGGAAGTGAGTGCAAATGGCTGCGGCCAATCGTAAATTCCAATGTCTCTCTACGGGCAAGAATCAGGTCCCGTCGCTGCGAGGCAGACTCAGTTGCGCCCTCAGCCTGGCCGGAGCCAAAATGCCCTCTCCATCACTCCGTTCCAATTCAAAAACAGATAAAAACAGTATCACAAGACGCAATCAATGCCCTGCAAACGCTGTGCCACAGATTGTGATGCCTCGGTCGCCTCTGCTGAGTCTTGCTTTTCAGAGTGATCTGAACCTGTAAGACGAGCGGCAGCAGCATCAATCGAATCGGGCATCTTTTTTGGTGCCCCGTATTCTAACAATCATGTAGGCGTGCTCATCGTTCTGCAGTACAGCGGAGTTAATCACGTCTGATTGCATTCGCACACTCACTTGAGGCGCTATTTGAATTTCATTTGCGCTTGAACACGTCCCTGCTGGCATGTTAGAGATTGGGTGGGGTGTGGTGGGTTGAGTGGAGCTAATAAACGTCGGAATTCACGTCCACTGTTGCTTGACGCTACGCTGCTTGAAGTTCGCTGCCACTTCCACAGTTACTCGATGCCACGCCACGCTGCTTGAAAATCACTTGCGCTTGCACAGTTGCTCGATGCTATACTACGTGAAGTTCAGTTGCACTTGCACAGTTATTTTTTGCTAAGCTACTACTTGATGTTCACTTGCACTTCGACAGTTACTTGATACTACAGTGAACCTCGCAGGGACTTTAGGACCGAAAAAAAATACGTTTAAAGAAAATGTTGTGAAGTCAGTGGTTCATGTTTAAAAAGCGACTGGACGAAGAGAGCCCTGTGCACAGGGCAGAAGCGTTCGCCTACAAAATGCTCAATATTGCGTAAAATACGGTGTGTTTGGCTAGCGGTTTGCGAACAGCACAGTAACAGTAACTTTCACAGGTTTTGCCAAGGGGCTAAAAATGTGGCAAATACCATGCTTTTTGGCTTCTGGGGTTTTGCTCCGATTGTCTCTGGGGAGCCCCGAAAAAATGAAAACATTGATACTTATACAATTACACTGGCTCGGTGGAATCGGATTGCAACACAGAAATTGTGCGCAAAAAATGATGTGTTTTGTTTTCGACACTGGGCCCTTACAGCATTGATAGTTGATACTACAGTACCAGTACCATCATGACTTCTACTGCCTACATTAATCCCTTCCTCCTAATACTAAACGTCCCCCTAATACTAAAAACAGGCATCCATCTCCAATTTCCGAAAATTTCAGTTTGGCCAATTTGACTTTTAATTGATCCCCTTTAAAAAACA
>Ga0126342_10017198_pt1 | contig 12530 bp, 7 predicted proteins | sample Cyp1metagenome_FD_92528 | JGI IMG/M metagenome (GOLD analysis project Ga0126342, IMG submission 92528) | Coral microbial communities from Lord Howe Island, Old Settlement Bay, Australia - Cyphastrea 1 metagenome | ecosystem: Host-associated > Invertebrates > Cnidaria > Coral ...
ATATAATATATATAATATATATAATATATAATATATATAATATATATAATATATAATATATTATTTCTATATATATATATATTAATTTCTTGTGATTGATTAATCATATGATAAATATATTATATATAGATAATAATGTCATATATATATATAATAAGTTCAATATATGACATATATAAAATAATATATATTCTCTAAGTTTTTATTTATATAATATATATTATTATAACAAACATATTATTTTGGAAAAATATAGTATGCTTTGTAATATATTATACTATATATTTTTTGATTTCAGGTTGATGGTCTGCAACATCTGTAAATTCTGCGGACACAGATCGATGTATTTCACAATTCTGTCATATTCTGATGGAGGCAATTTGTTTTCCTAATATTTCATTATTTTATTTCCTCAGAACATGATGACTCACAATTATACCAAATAAGGACAACAAATACAATCAGGATTCATCAGGTATATTCAAATCAAACAAAATAAAAATCATTGCACGAAAAACCAGATGGTATATTCTCTGTGTAGGAAATGATATCAATGGGAGATCTTCAGGATCCAACAGATGGAGGTACGTAAACGTACCATATGTTTGGCCATATTTTGGGGGATCTTCCCTGAAATTTAGGCCTGAAACATAGGCCTTATATATGGAGCATTACTCTCATTCAATCTGGCAACCCAAGTCAAATCAGCACTCCAAGCCTTCAATGGAAAGCCACCATGTAAAATTATCTGTTTTCTTGAAAAATCATTGGTTTGCTTCTCTTTTTGGAGGTACCCAAAAAAATAGAATGTGTTCTAAGGAAATGATAGCAAATACATAATTTATGGTTTTCTCACCTTTTTAGCTGTTTGGAGCTTGTTTTCCTTACGAAGTGTCCACTTTTCGCCGGGTTGAAAAGTTCATTGTCCAAAAATGCGGGAGACCCCAACACAACCCTCGCTGCTATCGGGAACACAATGATCGGGAAGTCCTCTGGATTGGAACGGACAAGACCATTCTGAGACCATTCTGAAATACAGCCAATTAAATACCATATATACCATATTTGGTGCTGGGCAACTCTGAACTCTTGTCGGTGAACAATCAATATCAACCGTTGCTGCTGCTTATAATCTTGAAATCCTCTTTGGGGATCTTTGGGGCACAATATCATTTGCCATTCTACATAAACCGTATTTAGGGTTGGTGATGATGGCAATTGTGGCAACTTCTGAACCAATCAATGCCCAAACCCTGTTGGTATATTCACCATCACACCACCAGTATGTACATATATATATAACTATATATATATATAATTATATGTATATAATATATATATATGGTCCTAAAATGATGTACCCAACACATCTGCATGATTGAAATCAAAACATCAAATGACTTGTTAAACCACTACTTTTGAACAAATCCATACCACCCTGGTGACAATCGCTTGCACTCTACTTGGAGTTGTGCGATGCGTACACATAGATCGATATATATATATATATATATATGTATATATATATATGTATATATATACATACATATATATATACATATATATATACTGCCAAACACCATATTGACAAAACATTGTTATTGAGAACGCCCGAAACGAGCGCAAAGCCGTATATACGTATATGTACAAATTACAGTATATGAGTGAAAGATAATATGTATATAACTTCTGTAAGTTAGCCTAAACTGTTTTTAAGTAACATGTAGCATCATGTAAGTCATGATGTGTATATATGTATACATAAATATACACAGTACATACATAAACATTTATATATATACACACAAATGTATATATATATATATATATATTCACGAATGTATATATATATATATATACGCATGAATATATATATATATATAATTATAATTATACATATATATATATATATATTATATTATATATATGTTATGTGTGAAACATTGTACTGGGTTATTTCATCAGGTTCTTACCCACTTCCACCCTTCACTTCCCAATGGCCGACCTGATCTTCTTCTTTCGCTTCTTTTTGGTCGCTGGGCTAAGAACTGCCCCAGTGTCCTGCCAGCCACCAAGGTTCAAAATGGGTCACCAATCAGGCTTTAAGTTATGTTGGATGGTTTATAAATCCCATTACTCTAGTTATAAGTATCATAAACAATCATAAAATAAGAGTTATAACTTATAACCATTGTTTAAGGGTTTCTTGACCAGTAAAACCACACTATTGGTTGGTATACTCTATTTTCAACCGACGCTGAGGGCAAGCAGGACGTGGCAGAGGAATCCTTTGAAAACTGATTGCTTGAGAACTCCCGTTGTGGGTCAGTTTACACCAAAAAACAGGTAGGTGGATCGCCCTCAATAAGACTATTCACATATTCAGGGTTTTGGCCACCGCTCATGCGGATCATGGCTCAAACACGGGGTGACTGGCCAACAAGGTCACCATTTTGGTCCAAAACATTCCCGACCCAAAGATCTACAGGCTTGGATGTCTGAAGAATTTCAACTATGACGCATATAGGTGAAAACCATGGCTACCGGAGCACATCACAAAAATTCAGCCCAAAAAAGACATGGAAATGGTTCCCCCTTCCAAGGCTCAGCCAGTAGGGTCCATATACTTTGCCCAGAGGTGTTGCTTCCAATCCATTTTTTTCTAGCTGAGTCCTCATGCTTCACAATTTTTGTGTGGGTGTCTGAATCGGTGATATGGGTTCCGCATCCAAGTCATCATCATTGATTGGGATTCTCACAGTAGCGCTGGGATCTCGAATGAGCTCCTCCAAACCTTCCGAGATCGGAATATGTACCCTTGCATGAGACCCTTGTGGGTCACCCTCCACGGTAGGTTCAATGGGTTCTACCCCGCAGAGATTTCCGCTATGGTAGTGAGCCCTGATAGTACATGTCCCTGAGTCTCAGCTTCTCGTTCTTGTACATCATCAGTGGCTTGTCAACAATAGACGATTAAACCCAACAATTAGTGGCGGTTCTTAGTGATTAAAAAACCCTGAATGAACCTTGATTATCCTATTATATCCATGAGCCAGAAATCATTGATATCCCATGTCCCCGTTCATATCCCACTCGTATGGAGGTTTCCTGAAATGGGGCTACTCCCGCGACATCATTGAAACCCAGAATGACTTGGATCCCCCATAAGAAACCCCGACAAAAATTTCTAAGTTGACACACATCACTTGGTGAACGTTTGGGTTGATTAGGGGACAGAACATGATATAACTATAGTGCATATCCCACTACCAGTAGTATGACTACGGGTCAAAACCTTGGTACCCCAGGTAGCTTACTTAAATAGCTGGTTGGTGGATGTTTATTCCCATTTATTCCCCCAAATGTGCTGGTTTCATAGGTAAATTGACCCGTCCCCATATAAAACCCCTGGTCTTTGGGGTAACAACCGTTCTTTGTAATTCATAAACCCTGAATGAATCCTTATTATTCCATCATATCGTTATATCCCATGAACCAGAAATAATATGAACAAATTGAGATCCTCATGATGTTCCCATTTTCAAAAAAACATGTTCCCAATATTATACTATGTTATATCCCATGATGTTCCCATGATGTTCCTTATTATCCCATTATATTTTCATATCCCACGGAATCAACCCCAACAAAAAATCAAATCGACTTCTCCTCGGCCGGAAGGTCACCTGCATTTGCCTCGGACCCAATGGGATGGTGCTCGCGTGCTCACTGATGGAAGATGTAACCATAGGAATGTCCTGGGGATATCGATATTAGATATAGAATGATATAGATATACTGGGAATTACTGGGATATAGATACTGGGATATTAGATATAGGATGATATAGGATATCCAACCATACTAAGAGGCCTTGCAGAGCCTAACCATCAATCTTGAGGGTCACCTGGATTCCTCAACTCCGAAAAGGGCGGCATATTCACCACCCCCAGTTGCTTGGCCCTGGTAAGGGCCAGTTTTTGGAGTTGTTCGTCCTTGATTCGGATTCACTCCGTTCTTCAAATTACCAACTTTCAATCAATTCCCCAAAAAAACTCATCAGGGCAGGGCAATCTCAGATACTTGCATGCTTTCTAATTAGCATCTACTCCATTGATATCAAACAATCAAAGCATTAAACATTATTCAAGTACCCATGCAAGGCTTTATGCTCAGAAATAAAACTCGTTTCCCGGTTTCGTAGTCATTCTCATCATTTTTCGAGAAATCATTACCCCTCCTTTGGCTCTACAGTGGCCAGTTATAGAATTTTCAGACTTCAGAATTGAGAATTGGCAAATACAAATCGTTCCTACTTCAAAATGTTAAATGATCATACATTGTCAAAAACTATCCAAATCTGTGAGACCCCTCAACTCTTTTGATTACTTCCACGTCAGAGGAAAAAAACACACCTTTGAAATCCCGAAAGATCTCAAAAAGGTGGCACCCACCTTTAACTAATTTGCTTTACAACTGTCGCTTCACGAAGTTGTTGTTCCATAGATTTCCATCCTTCCATGAGCCCCACGAAAATCGGATCCGATTCGTTAAGCCGGCTTTCCTTCGGCACTCTGCACAGCCGATGGAGCTGTAACGGCACCAGACGGCCTGGTTGAGCTGCAGCTGCACGTCTCTTTGGCGATGCTGCACGTCTCTTCGGTGCTGCAGGAGATGGTGCAGATGGTGCAGATGCGGCAGCCGGTCTCTTCAAGCTGCGCCGTGATGGTTCCGATTCCAGAGGAACCCAACAAAGCTATATTTCGTTGCTTGCCCCGTCCATGGAACAAAACTGAAAAAATTGCAGTAGCGAACTCTTTCTCGACTCCGCACGACGTGCCTGGGCCTTAGCCTTGGCCTTTGCTTTTGCCTTTATAATCTATAACCCATATTTCATCCCATAATATATATATATATATATATATTTATAGATATAATATATTAAAAATATATGATATATTAAAAATATATAATATATTAAACATATATACTAAATGCATGTATGTATGTCTGTATATATATATATATTATACATACATATGGGAAATTCCATTAATATAACCATGGTGAATCTTAGATACCTGTCAAAAAAAACTAATTTTTAGTTGGTTAGTACATTTTACATCATTTTATCACTGATAGCAAAGTATTAAAGTACTAAAGTATCTAACCAAGGTTGACCCACAAGATGGGGCCCCCAAGATAGCGTTCAGTTGCCTTACAATGCAGCTTGAGTATCGTATGTGAATTCACTGTATAAGATTTTGAGGGGCTCGAATTTAAGGCGGTCTACATATTTTCAGCTATACCAAACACATAGTACCTTAAGAGTTTGAAGGACCCTGGAATAGGGTTGCCAAATTCTTAAATTACCCACTGCTTATACGTGATGTTTGCAATTTCCCTTTGCATCCCTTTGCGGCATTTTTTTGTGGAGTGACCCCTTATGGGATGAAATCGGGCTTTGCAGAAAAACAATTTTTCAAGCTCCGAAAAATTGTTTTTTTTCGCACATGCTTGGACTGCTTCCAACCCACGCAAAATCTATATGTGGATAGACTTGGGGACCTGAAACATTGCATTCCCCAATAGCTTGAAGAAAACTTAGGCTTTGCAGAAGCACAATGTTTCAAGCTCCGAAAAGTTGTTTTTATTCGCACATGCTTGGACTGCTTCCAACCCACGCAAAATCTATATGTGGATAGACTTGGGAACCTGAAACATTGCTTTCCCCAGGAACTTGAAGAAAACTTAGGCTTTTGCAGAAAACAATTTTTCAAGCTCCAAAAAAAGTTTTTTCGCACATGCCACGAAACATTGAAAGGAGCATTGGTAAAGTTGCGCGCGTGGTGTGATTGTGAAAACGACATATTGGCAGACCCTTTTAGATGCCCAAAGAATACGCCGCCGCGACCGTCAAGCGCGTCAAGCGCGAAGCTCAACACTCTGATCATTATGCTACAGGAGCCTGGCCTTCAAAGCATTTTGCCTTCTCATTCTCTCTCTTTGCCCTGGCTGCAAAGGGCTGGGGTTTGGCCTGGGTTGCAGCGGCCTTTTTTTTTGCAGGCTCTAAACTCTAAACAATTGTTTTTTTCACACTTGTCTTGTGAAACTCAGACAAGCCCGGCTTTGCAAAAACATCTTTTCAGGCTCTCAAAAACTGTTATTTTTCCGCGCTGCTCTTATGAAACTCAGAGAAGCCCGGCTTTGCAAAAAACACATTTTTCAGGCTCTATGTTTTTTCGCACTGCTCTTATGAAACTCAGACAAGCCTGGCTTTGCAAAAAAACAACTTTTCAGGCCTTAAAATTTTTTTTTCTTCTGCGCTGCTCTTATGAAACTCAGAGAAGCCCGGCTTTGCCAAAAAACAATTTTTCAGGCTCTAAAAAATTGTTTTCTTCGTATGTCTCTTGTCAAATCTGCCAACTCCACCTCGTTGCCGGCTTCAGCTCGCTCCAAAGTGCGCAGATGCATACAAAACATAACTCAGAATGCTCTAAGAATTTCAGGGACCCTCGACCTATTGTGGTGGAAATTTGCATGCATTTAAACTTAAAAAATAAGAATTTGAGGGACCCTGGGCCTCAAGCTTTCGGATTCTTAACCAACTCTCGGGCTGTAGTTTTTAAGCCAACTTATACTGGTTGGTGGTATACCTACCCCTCTGAAAAATATGAAAGTCAGTTGGGATTATAGAATTCCCAATATATGGGAAAATAAAAGCAATGTTCCAAACCACCAACCAGTATACCTATGGCCCAGCTTCCGCTCCTGTAGGAAGGCCATCTCTGAAGCCTCCGCGGCTTCCAGCTGTTTCTCCAACTCGGCAGCCTCCAGCGTCATGGCCTCCAACTCCTTGGAAGGAGACGACTTTTCATGAGGATTTACCATGGGGGTACTATGGGGATTCTGTTGGATTTATCATATCTATTTTTGTATATTATTTACTTGATTTTTATATTTTGGGGGGATTTCTTATGGATTTTTAGTCAGCAAGTAAATAACAAATAAATTATAGATGTCTGAGATTTCTGGGTCGAATTCAGAATGCGGGGAGGCTACCCTGTTTTGTGGAGGTGAATTTACCCTCTGGATCATCTAACCAAAATTCGAGTAGAATATGGACAAGGATGATAAAACATCAAACTTACCTGCTGGTTGACATACCCTCTGGTAAACAAACATAGCTATTGAGCATGGCCATAGAAATAGTGGATTTATCCATGAAAAATGTTAATTTTCCATAGTTATGTAAACATTTACTAGAGGGTAACTGTAAAGGGACTACTATGGATTTACTCACCAAACCAATATGAGAGATGTCTGAGACTTCATGGGTCCATGTTTTTTTGGCAATCTATGTCGTGTTAAGCGAACAAGGGAATTGTGAACATGAAGTTTAAACAACCAACATGGTGACTCAATTGGGTACATATTGTAACAATTATAATTTATAATGGAATTTCAACCAACAAACATGGAATTTTCGTGTGATTTTACCATCAAAATTGTGTCCTTACTCGATAAAATAGAGGAGTTCAGGGCATGGATGTGGATGGGGATGGGATAGGGGGATTGTTGGTCTTTTGTTTTAAAGTAACCCTAACAAAAACATGCAAACATAGAAATGGTGGTGATGTTTTTTCGTTGCGTTTTTTTGCAAACCTCCAACTAATGCAGATGGTGCAGAGTTTGTGGGACATGTCGGCAAATTGCGCAAAAATTCCTTGTGTCGGCATTGTCTTTTTGGGGGGTACTATCATCTGTGGATGGGTCAAAACCTGCTCCAAGATATGGGAACCGTTTTTTGCAAATTTCAATGCAATCCAAATCCAATTGGACAATCATCGGTCGAACAGAGATTGACACATTTGAAACATACTTAAACAACCTTAAACCGCATTTCGTCTTCAAAACCAAAAACATGCAGAAAACATGATTTAGCTGTGAGCCGTTGCATGCCATTGTCACAAGGGTCACATGGCAACCAGAATCTACAATTTTCTATGTTGAACACACAAAGATGGCTAAATAAGGCATTCAAACACATTCAAAATCAGTTCAGCCTTGAAAGTGTTTTGTAATTACGCCAAACTGGTAACTTTAAACTGTCAGTTTCAAACACATTCCCATGCTTCGAACTTTTCACGCGTCCAATGACCCACTCCCAAACCCTGATCTAAGCGCAACGCCGCGTCCAAATCTCGGCCATCGTCCTGTGTCAAAAGGCCGTGGACGTTGGTGAAAAACACCAAGAGAACAATCTATCCTGGTTGGTGGTTGAGCCACCCCGCTGAAAAATATGAAAGTCAGTTGGGATTACAAAATTCCCAATATATGGAAAAATAAAAGCCATGTTCCAAACCACCAACCAGTATCTGTTTACCTGCCCTATGGATCCAATTACCTTCTTAGTAAGTATTTGGGGTATCATGTAGGAGGTTAAGTACATACTCAGACAGTGTTTGGATTCATAGGGCTGACTATCTATCTACCTAACTATTTATCTGCATATCATCAGCTATCTATCTATATATCTGCCTGTCTGTCTATCTATCTATCGATCGATCTATCTACCTATCTATATTGTTTTTCTTTATCTGTCTATCTACCTATCTATTTATCTATCTATCCACATTAAACATCTATCTATTCAATCTTTAGATCTATCAATCTACCTGTCTATCTATCCAGTTTTTGGACTCGACATGTCAGAGCAAGGGAGAACAGATGCATTTCCCAGGCTTTGGCGCCGGGAGGGTGGGGAGAGATGGGGAGGGCATACCGCCCCTAGTTTCCAGTTTCTACGCTGCGAAAACACAACCCATTAAAAATTGGTCATTTTTGTGACCTTGGTGTCACTGTTGTTCATGCAGCCACAATCTTTTTTTGTATCATAATATTGGCGAAATGCAGCCATCCAGCTGAAGATATGGAGGTTTCCTGAAATAGGGGTATCCCCAAATCATCTATTTTGATCCGCCGGCCTGCCAGCGTGTCTGATTGGAAGGTGGTTGTTCTTGTTTCTGTTCTTGGCTTGTACTTGTTCCTTTATTCTCTTGCTCGCACGTTTTTGCTTCGTCTGAATCAAGGTCACCCCCCCTAGTCCTAGTACTAGTGCTGGTACTAGTCCTAGTACTAGTAGTACTACTAGTACTAACGACGACTACTACTATTAATACGCCTACTACCACTACTACTACTGCTACCACTACTACTACTACTCCTACTACTACTACTACTACTACTCCTGCTGCTGCTGCTACTACTACTACTACTACTACTACTACTACTGTGTTCGTCTCTTCTTCTTTCAAGCTTCCACCTAGCGTGCGCGTCAACCTCCCTTGGAGCAATCTCTCTCTCCGCTTCCACCCTGTCTCCTTCCATGCAGCGGTCTGCTGTCAAGCCAGAGGCTCATACATAGTACCTGGCGCTACTTTGCTGGGGGCGGTACTAATTTGGTATATGGTCAATAGGTTGTTACAGCAAACCTTGCTACACAAGCCGCTTCCGTTTTACAGCTTTGTCTTCGTCTTCCCTTCTTATTCTTCTTATTCTTCTTATTCTTCTTCTCCTTCTTTTCTCTTCTGCTCTCTCGCAGGCTTCCACCTAAATGCACATCAAACTCCCTTGGGACCACCTCTCTGTGGCCAGCAGAGCTTGACTGAAAACTGGCCAATGTTTCACTGATGCTCCGGAGCCTACACAGTTAAATCATTTCTAACACAGTATGCAAAGAAACATGAGCCATTTGCAATTATAGAAGAACAGCTCGCATTCCTTTTCTTGTGGGTGTCTTGATGGATTGAAAAATATCAATAGGAAGCTATGACTAACTGATCTCATTGATGACCAATGTCTTGGTCGAAACTATTCGATCTCGAAAATAATTATATGTTTTGTTAGTAGCAGGCAGCAGGTGAGCAAATGTGCAGGCTCACTGCTACAATACTGTTGAGCCATGTCCATATTTTTCTTTACATGCGGCCATGCGGGCGTATAATGGCATATATTATATAAATACGCGGATATATGTACAGGAAACGCGAACACACACACATACATCAGCGGAATCCCACTAGAAATATTGCAAAGTCTTCCTATATTGCTACAGTATATAATGCTATATGATATGGCTATATGATTGATTCAACATGTATGTATATATATATACATACATATTCACATCCTAAAAAGTAAACACACCTTAAAACAAAAACCCTTTCCAAATTAATCCAACCTGTATCCAATCTTTGTTACTCAGTTAGAAGAGGCAGTCTTCAATCAACCATCCTACATCATCCTACGATAGTCAAGCCTCTGACACTCAATTTCTAGTTAAGATAAGATGATAATTAAGCCCAATTTCAACCATTATTTAACAACAATAGAAATCTAAAACACATGCTAGTTGAGTGGTGGAGTGAGTGATGAGACAGAGGTGGGTGGATGTACATATATATATTATATATATATGAACAAATTATAGTAATTTACCCGCCTGAAATAACGGGCCGCCGGGCCGTCCATTACCAGCCTTCACCAGCGGCTGAAGGGATTCTTGGCATTTTTCCAATGACGCCATGAGCTTGTTATTCCATAAATATCCGTTACCATATTTCATTAACGGTGTTCTATAAAACATACCCTCTGGTAAACTAACATGTCTAACATAACTATTTAAAATGGCCATAGAAATAGTTGATTTACCCATTTAAAATGGTGAGTTTCCATAATTATGTTAAATTACCAGAGGGTAAAAGATTATATTTTTTACCCTCTGGTAATGAAACATGGTAACGGGCAATTCCTCAGTTGTATATGATTTTCTATTTACATGTCCATTTAGTTCAGACATTTCCCAGCTAGCCTTGTTTGGGGAACGACAATGTCACGAGGCTGTGGGACCTGTGTTCAAACAGGTCATAACAGGTCCGTCCTCCATGTCCTCCAAATTCTCCAACGACATTTCCTGGGGACAAACGGTGGGTGGTTGCGAAATCCTGCACCCCCTTGGATAGTTGAAACCCTATTAATCATGGGATAAACCACCTATCAACTGGTGCAGAATTTCTTCCATCCACAGTGAGGGACACATAGAATGTTATCTATAGAATTCTATAGATATATAAAGTTGTTTGCAAAACTGGCTGTTGTCTCACCCCCCTGAAACTTGCCGATGTCGTGGAATCGCTAGGATGCTCACCCACTTCGGAAGAGAACTGCTTTGGAACCAACCCATGCATCAACAAAGATAAAATACGGGTACATTGGATTTTTGTTTTAGGAAAACCATGGTAACCATGGGTTTTACCAAGTTTTTGATGGTTGAAAACACTCATTTTTTGCCTCTTGAAACCGGCTTTATTTTTTCGGAGGAAAGTCCGCCATCTTCACACCCAGCTGCTTGTGGCGATGGGTCACAATCCCGGTGCCATGGTGAACTCAAACATACGGTACTACAATGTGGGGCCCCCCAGTGATGTTTGTTGGTTTAGATTCACCCCGTGAATACTAGTTCGTTATTTAAGCGTATCAATGAGTATCATAAACCAGACTGAATTGGAGTTATAAAAAAAAACTGTCATCAATCAGCTATAAATCCCATTAAATCATATTAGATGCCCTTGTTTGTTGGTTAAATCATCATGTTCCAATGGTTGATTGTAGGGGGGCCCCACATTGTACGTAGGTTTTGACCCATCCTCGAGTCGAATATTCCGAAGATGAAATCGGCAAATCAAGTGATCCATTCACCATGCACCACCCATTCAACAGTTGATGAAATTTCAAGGGCCATTTGGATCCATCTAAGGTTTGAGACCAAATTTATCCTATGAACATGACCATAGAATTTCTGAAAGAAACGTGTTTCTCTGAAAAAAAGGCTGTTTGTCTAGGCCCTAAAATCCACTGGTTTACAGTGCCATGAAAACCCAGGATTTAGCGCTTAAATCCCTAGTTGTTTCATGCTATTTCATCTCATTGGAATTTCATGTCTGTTGGTAGGCAAGTCAGGCAAGTCCATGTCTGAGGTTTACCCTCTTAGCTATTGAAAATGGCCCATCGAAATAGTTGATTTTCCCATTAATAGCATGGTGATTTTCAATAGTTATGTAAACGTTTACCAGAGTTGTTTGATATATTAATCACTATTAATCACTATTAATCACTATTAATCACAATTAATCACTATTAAACTCGCATTATGCTTCAATCCTCCCTCTCATCCCAGTCGCTCTGCTGGGAGGTTTTGCAGCTGGCACTGCTGGAACTTCAGGGGCGGCCTCGGCATGCGCTGTGTCAACACACTACATGGTGATGGTATGGATTGACCTAAGGGGAAATTGTCAGGAACTTTGGGGGACATTTATTAAGGGTATCTTTAAGTGATTATGATTGAGTATAATGTTGTCTGACCAATAGTGATATCTTGTCAATAGTAGAAACATTTTTCCGCAACTCCAGTTTTATCTCCAATACTAAAAGTCAATTAGCTCTATTTACTTTTAGTATTGCCAAAAGAG
>Ga0126342_10017199_pt1 | contig 12529 bp, 14 predicted proteins | sample Cyp1metagenome_FD_92528 | JGI IMG/M metagenome (GOLD analysis project Ga0126342, IMG submission 92528) | Coral microbial communities from Lord Howe Island, Old Settlement Bay, Australia - Cyphastrea 1 metagenome | ecosystem: Host-associated > Invertebrates > Cnidaria > Coral ...
ACGCTAGGAGGTAAACGACCCCTAGCGCGGCCCGAACCATGGCCCCCGGCTACCTTGAGCCCAAAACTAAGGTAAACCCTATTTAGGTCAAAACCTAGAGCGCGCTACACTAAGCTCCTACAGGTTTCCGGTTAAGATTTTCCCACCAATCCATTCCCCCAGCTCGCCTGGTGTCATTGCTGCTCCCAGGCCGGGTGTCATCGCTGCTCCCAAGCCAGGTGTCATTGCCTCGCTTTCCGGAAACGGAAAGCGAAACCCAAAGGGAAAAACAAGGGGAAATCTAGCATTTTCATAATTTCACAATTTTTCATATTATGAAATCTGATCACTATTCATATCAAATGATTCATATCATTCTTATGCAATCTTCATCATTTTTCCATGTTTCAATGGAAACAAGTATCAATATTCATCCATGTTCAATGTTCATCAATTTTCATCCCCTAAAGATGTTCATACACTTGTGAATTAAGACACAGTCTCCACTGTTCTCCTTGGGAAATGTCCTCTTCCTCAGTGCCAGACGGCCACACCCAGTCCAGCAGGTGTCCGTGGCCTTGCGTTTCTTGCGTTGAGCCCCGTTCATTTCGATCCCCGCACCGTGAATCTTGAGTCAACAAATAATAATGATGGTTAATATCATGATTGATAATGATGATTTATATCACCAAGAATCACTCATGTTGAATAACCATCTTAATGCTTTATAAGCGACCTGAATGGTGATCAATGGTGAATAATGATGTTTGATAAGTATGATTGATGAGATTACAAAAGTTTAATGATGGTGACTATGATTAATGATTATAAGCCAATTAATAAATAATGGTATGATTATAATCCCGTTAGTGATTGGTGATTAATGATTAATGGTGAATCATTATCAATGGTGAATAATTATAATATATTATAATGATTAATAGTCCGCAACAGATCTTCATCTCACATCCATGGTAAATCATTATAATCCCATTAATCATCATTATATAGTGGTCAATGGTGAATCATGATTATAACATATTATAACCATCTTCATTACTGTGATGATTATATAATGGGATTATAATGCTTCATGATGAATGGTTAATATGATGAATGGTTAATTTCACAACGACCAGCTGGGAAGAAAAACCCAATCTGGTGTCATCAACATTTTTCAAGCTGGGAAATCCCATGAAATCCAGCCATCGCTGACTGAAGAAGCCGAGCTCTGAGATCTTGACTGATGTTGAGGTTGCTGCTGTTGGGTGCTCTCGGGGTAGTGAATTGAAATGAGCTCCTGGCAGAGGCGTGTTTTTTTCCCCTTTCGGGATGATGTCCAGGGATGGCACACTTAAATACGTTATAATGTGGGTAACACAATAATAAACCATTCCCAGTCATGGGTGGTTTATTATTGTTTTAACCACATTAATATGTCTAGTACAAATTAGTGGGCAAATTCTATTTCAGATATTTCAGTCTTACAACTTCTGTGAAGCTACTCTGGGCCCCAGTGACAAACATTCAGAGTCATCGTACAGTGTGACTGGTCTAGAAGGTGATCCGAGCCCTTTAGGGCCTCCCACTTTTTGCTCATTTCTTCCATCGTATGTTCAGAGGCCTTGGGGCGAGCCGTGAAGCTGCCACTGGGACACCGGAAATTCCAGTCACTGATCCAGGACAATCACCAAGCAGCCCAACTTCCGAAAAAAATATGAAAAAAAAGTACTTCCAATTTCTATGCCAAATATGGCTGGAACTTGCAAAAACTAGTTCAGGTGTAGAACAACACAGCATGACTTTCACGCGAAGATGGGGCCGTTTGTATGTTGTAATGATTTTTAGGTTGATGTTCAATACGTGTTCGATACCATTGATGTTTTGCGTGAGGGCTTCCAAGGATGATTTGACGCCAATTTTCATCAGTGGCTGGGTTCATCTCTGCGTCCATACATCATTTTCCAGCTTAAATCATCCCACAGGTTTTCATTACGGCAACTTTCACTCTTGGTGTCAAATTCAGATTTCCAAAAATCAACATCTTTGGTATCGTTTGTTTGTATGTGTATAAATATATTATATATATACATATATATATATATATATATATATATATATATTATAATTATAACATATTATATATATGTGATATATTATATATATAGTATATTATATATATTATAATATATATATATTATAATATATATATATATATTGTATATATTGTATATATATATTGTATATATATATATACTGTATATATATATATTGTATATATATATTGTATATATATATATTGTATATATATATTGTATATATATATATTATATGTATATATATATTGTATATATATATATATTGTGTATATATATTTGTTCATCGTATTCTTCCTCTTCATACACTGTGGTTCAATTACTGATACATGGTCTAAATTTGAACATACAATTCTTGATCTGGGCATCTTCTCGTGTAGTTTTAAATAGCTTTGCGTTTTCACAGGGATACATGTATTCTGGCTATTTTCCAACGCGTAAGATATGCAATTCTATTGTATTGCAATGGATTTGCTTTACCCGCTGGTCTGCATCAAACTACGAGTGTATCAATTCGTTTCTCATAATTTAAAGCACTTAATTCTGTTGTGGTCTCCTATTTCTTTCTCTACAACTTTCGCAGGTCATCGAGGTTCTTGGCAACGTATGCTGCGCAATCATCAGCTGATCTGCGAAAAAGGGGTCTGCCGCCGATGCAAGGCGTGATGCCACGGACACTGGTTGAACATCTCTAACCATCATTTGTTCCATATTGTTCCCAAGGAAGAAAGCCAAAACAGTCGCAACATTTCAATTGTGGCAGTATTCCCCATTTTTCACCTATTTTTTGTGGGGTCTAAATGATCCTTTCTGGCCGAGATCTTTCCTTCAAGCTTCCGCACAATTCGTTTCCGAGGCTTTTGAAGACCATCGCCTGAAGGTGATGCTGCCTGTTTGTTCAAAGGGAGCTGTATTATGGTTGGTAAATATTGGGATCATATATGGTACTTAACTATACTGAACTTGTTATCCCAAACATGTACAGTCTGTACAGTGCTAATTTAAGACAGTAGACACAGGATTTCATTTACCCAGCCTTGCTCCGTGTTCCTCCACTGCACGTAGTTCTTGTAGATTTCGCTCCCCAAATTCCTGAAAACCGAGTGGAACAATACCGACAGCAGCATCAACAACAACCACAACCACAAACAAAAACAGCTGGGGCATTGAGTCCCTGCCAAATTGCCAACCATAGGATAGTGTTGATGGATGTTGATGGGTGCTACACTCCTCGTCCCAGATGCCTACCACGTTGGACGTTCTCCACGGTTTGCACGAAGAGCGCGCAAATTTTGTAAGTCGATTCATGTTTCAAATCAAACAGAAACTACGAATACTACGGGATTGTTCCAAACATTTCCAAACTCAAAATCTGGAAGCCCACCCATCCCGTGATTTGTCATTGGCCGGTTCCCCCTCCACCGCTTTGCCTGGAAGCCTCCAGTTGAAGAAACTTCCGCAGCTCTTTGTCCGCGGACAGCGTGTACCTTTGATCCCAGGTCTCAAAGGATGATCATTTCGATGAGATGATGATGACACTAGAATGATATATATATATATATATGTATGTGTATATATATATAATTATATACATATATAATTATATATATAATTATATATATATAGAGAATACTAGAATATAATGTATATTTATAGATGATGATATGTATATATATGTATATATATATAGATATATTACAAGTAATTATATACTATGATATACTGATATGATCTGATATGTTTGATATGCTCATACATGTAAAATCAAATGACACCAGATAGAACTGATGATCGAAGTGAATCTTGACGAATCATCTAAGGTCTGCGAATGCCACTGGGGCGCGTCGTCTTCACCAACTTCAAGACTGCGGAGAGTCGCGCAACCTGACGCTGATTCACTGGCTGATCACCCATAGGCCAGCTTAGATGTTTCAACCATACAGTTTTGTTCATCTATAGAAAAACATGTAGTACCCGACATATTTCCATCCAGATATTTTGATATTTTGCAATTGATCATGTTTGAGGTACTGACCCAATTTGTTTTGGAGATCGCCGTTCCTTGATGCAAAAACTCACAACTCAGGCGCGCTGCAGCTTCCATGATCTTCCAAGACTGATTCATGTTTCGCAATAGCGAACGTAAACATTTGCCATCCGCATATGTGAGCCTGAGCTCCCTGCGAGAGCTCATGTCAGGCTTCCACTTGTACAGTTGTTTCAGCTTTTTGAAAATCTCGGACACGCCTGCGGTGCACCGATTCCATGCGAGGTGGCTGGGAATGCAGTCAGCTTCCAGATCTTCCAGCTAAATTCAAGACCCTAGACTTAGACCCTTCTGTTGCTATGTGGTGAAAAATATGTTGTACATGGCATTCCCAGCTGACCTCATTCATAGCATGGCAGCCAAAGACTCAAACTCAAGTTCCACTGAGCTGATCGCCTTGTCGCACCATGGCCAAGTCGTAGATTTCAAGCCTCTGATCCATGGATCCATGATTCAATGACCTCATGGCTGTCATCCTTCAACATCGCTTCGCTCCCTATCCCTTAAGATCCTTAAGATGTTTGATTGGGAGAATTCCCTTGCAAATCCTTTGGATCCCTTTAAAATCCTCCCTGTTTCCATGGAAAAACATCGGGAGTTTTCTCCAAGGTCTCAGTTCTTTGGCCCGCGCTTCTGACCGCTTTCTTTCTCGAGTGGCTTTTTGCCTGGCGCCAGGACTGGCGCAACGCCTTCAAGTACAGTTCCATCCCACATTCATGGTGATTCCAAGATGCTCAAAGGTATTCCAAGAAAAAAACATCAAGAAAACATAAGAAAACATCAAGATACATCAAGCAACACCTGGCCTGTCAAACGGGGATAGATACTTATTTGATGTCATTGCAAAAGTGTCGTGTCGCGCACCTGGAAGCAAATCCTCCTCGTTGAGGTATGGTCTGGGTCACGACATCGGCTTCGCCAAGTCATCAAAATGATCAAATCAAAGGACACAACTGCAGTACTTGTGACATGGCTTTGTCTGAAAATACAGGGTTGCTCCCACCCCAGATACAACTGGGGAACACCGGATAAAGATGATAAAGAGGTAAAATGACCAGTTTTCCCCCCGTGCCCATCATTTACCTATGATTTGAGCAATCCTGAAATAGGATCATCGTCAGGATCCCGAATAATTTATATAAATTGGGGGGGGCGGTACCATATTTTCAGACACCACATGCAGCCTGGCTCACTTCCACAGCATCAATGATGGCGCCTCAAACGTTGAGTGAAATTAAGATATTCTCGAAGCTTTCCACCTCAACGCGCGATGTCGAGCTGATTCGTGCTCTAGTCACTATAGTCCCCATGACTTCTCAATGGGTCTCTCCAAGCGCTGCACTTCTTTCTTCTCTTACCTCTACCTGGACAGTAAGAAACATCAACGCCCTCCAAATAAAGCTATCTATCTATCTATCTATCCATCTATCTATCTATCTATCTATCTACCCATCCAGTCTAATCTACCTATCTAATCTAATCTACCTAGCTATACCTAGCTAATCTAATCTAACCTACCAATCTAATCTACTCTACCTATCTAAGCTAATCAAATCTAACCTGATCTAATTGAATCGAATCCAATCTATTCTAATCTAACTATGCTATCTATCTCATCAATCTCACCTATCTCACCTATCTGATTTGTCTTACCTAATCTGATCTATCTGATCTATCTGATTTATCTGATCTATCTGATCTATCTATCCGATACAGTTCGCAAACAAAACAGATACATACAAATAGTATGGCCCATCAAAGACCAATACTTTCAACTTTTAGCGCCGGTCTGTTGCAACGCCTTGGCCATCAATTCACACCATTGCAACTCGACATCGCGTTCGATGCTGAGCAGCACCTGTCGAGGCACCAAGCTGTTCGGTATTTCTGGAACAGATTGATTGCTTCACAAGTCTGACAATTGTAGCTGCTTGATGCTGATGCTATTTGGAATCAATCCTCGCTACGGCTGTGTCTCAGGAGCATCGGCCTGTATCTGCCGATTCAGCCCCAGCATATGCAGCAACATCATGTCCTCCTGATATGTGTGGACAATGTGCCATGACTGGTGGAACTGCGGGCCTTTTTCGATTTGAGAATCTGCAATGAGGCAACACATGGGAAAACATGGTAAAACTACAGCCATATTGCGTCCAAACCCATAAATAAACATAAATAATCTGTAAACTATAAGTAAGAAAGATTAGTAAACCCGTACGACAAAGGAGCGCTGTGGAAATCACCAGCACGTTGGCCGATGCTGGTGAGCCTCTCTTGGAGCCAATTTCCACTCTGCTGCTAGGCGATTCAAGCACGACTTAGCGAGGCAGTGGAGGAACAACTGAACAACACGGGTCTGACAGACCTCTGCCAAGCACTGCTACACTATGAGTTTGTAGATGCTTGTAGTATATGGCTGGAAATGCCTGGAACCCAAACTTACCATATTTCATTTGGAGACTTTGACGAAGTGCGGATTTACCGTCCAAAATAGGACAGAGGATCAGATCAACAATGCGCAGATCTGGGATAACATATGCGCACACTGAAATCCCGCTTTCGTCTGTACCAGCGATGATCCTCATTTCGTGTGTGCAGTCGAACCCTCACCAAAATAAGGGCTTTTTGGGTCCCATCTGGATATGTTTGTACGATTTATTTGCACATCTTGCGTAGTTGTATTGGCAAATTGCCCTTGAACACCTGTCACCATAATTGTCTCTGTCTCACAGAGCACCCTCTTGGAAGCCAGCAGTCTGTGCCAGAATTAGTGATGCCAATGTCAATTTGTAGATTCTTGCAACGTCAACTACCCCAAGTCAACAACGATTCAAGTCCAAGTATGTAGTGGTATTGAGCGACTTCCAAAGTCAGAGAACATCTAGACAGGATAATCCTCCTTTTTTGTCTTGTGGAAACGGCATAGGCTCTGTGGCACAGGCATTGTTCTTGTTGTTTCCCTGTACATCAGGAGTGCTCCCGCCCTCAGAATCTGACAGATTTGGATTTGCGAAGGTGTTCCACATCTGCGTCCAACGTCTGCTTAGCCTTGGCCAAGGATTCATTGTGCTTGGCTTTGGATTCATAGTGCTCTGCAGTCAAACCAGCCAAAGAATACAATGTACAGCAAAATGTGGGGAACATGGTACATATATGCATAATCAACCTGACACGAGCCGTCTTCCTTTGGCTCGTTCTTCTGCCATTCAGCTGCAGTCTTCGTTTCTACGGACTTTGTCCATAGTATCCAAGTCTATGTAACTCTTCGAAATCAATGACATAATGACACTACAGGTGAAGAGCAGCAAGTTTCCTTTGCTGCACCATTTGTCTGAACTTATTTGGTGCTGCCTTCTAATGCTCCGTGATTTGGTCCCTTGGGCAAACCTAAGACCGACAGTTGTTTTTCTTTAAACTTTAAACATATTTCTTTAACGAAAGAAGCTTTGGGACCCGTACTCATATGTCAAGAATAGATAGAGATATGGATATACCAGACATACAGTATATATCAGTATATTCTGTACATACATTTTTCAAAACACACACATATATATATATATTATAATTAAATTTAGAGAATTTAATAGTATAGATGTATACACATGTATTTCCACCGGCCTGTCATCTTCCCATGTTGGGCTTCCAGGGCTAGGCTTCCGGACCAGAACACAGGCATCTCGAAGACTGAGGCGACACAGCACTTCGAAGCTTCGCCATTGTTCCACCTGCTTCCTGCCATGAGCTGATGCTGACAGATTCAACTCATGGGCTACATGCTGAAGTCTCAAAACCTATGGCTTTTCACATGTTGTGACATGTTTTCCCAAGTAAATGGATACACATCAATAACCGCTGGTTGTTTTGGTGTACAAACTAGGGTCTTGGTCCATCCTCAGATGTGCAAATCAGGAAACATGAGCATATCTGAGCATATCTTAGCTAGTTGTAGCTGTTTCCATCTGTTTCCACATCTTTGAATCTTGTGATCACCAAATGTCACCAATCTTGGATACGGTTTCCAGTAACTTCAGCCTTTCCAATCACAATATATCACAATACTAAATCCAACACCAGGCTGAGCTTAGTGCGCTATACTGTTGAAGAGCTCTTCTTTGGCATCCCACCTGGATGGCCACTGGGAACAACTCATGAGTTGATCAAACTGGGGAAAGTTTGCAGCTCTTGGGCATCAAACACTCGTTTGAGGATGGCAACGTACTCACAACAGTGCACCTCAGTTGACTGATCACAGATAACTTGAGGAAACTTCATGTCTTGAAAGGCTGCATGTCAAGAGCCATGGCCCAAGAAACCTCAAGACTCTCATGGTCAACTTAAACATCCCTATGTCCATGTATGTGCTTACGTACGTATGGAGGTATGCATGTATATGGTGTGAATGGTGCATGTGAATATATACTGTATATATATATACAATATTATAATTAATATCTTTGTGTATGTGTGTAATGTCTGCATATGTAATCACATGCAAAACATATTATATACATTTATAATCATTTATATACATGTTGTGTAATTATCTTTGGCATATCATCTTTGGTCTTTGGCTGCTGGTACATTCCTTTTTTCCAGGCCCAAAAAGGCTCGGACCAAGCCCATTATCTTCACCGTGGCAGGGATCTGGGCGCAACCACGGAATTTTGCCACATGAAATTTGATGAAATTTGGGTTTCTCATGGTTTTCATTTTCTGAAATGACATTTTCTCATGGGTTTGCCACAGGAAAAATGGATGCCATTTTTCCAATTCTCACTTCCCTGTTTGATCCTGATTCGAGTCAGCAAGGTCTTGGTCCGCAAAAACGCTCAGATTACAACACTTATTCTCAGTCGAGCCGGCGGGGTGATGGGGTATACCAACCAAATACCAGAAGTAATATGAAGTAATTACTCAATTTAGGCCTTAGCCTTTTCTCCAGATGCGAGCCAGCACCAAATCTCAGAACATCTCAGAACAAATCTTAGTCTGCACTATTGTTTCCCATGTCCATAGTCACTTGAAGCGAAAGACATGAACATTTCATGACTTAGTTTGAATATGTTTGAATCGAGACTCTCCTCCACTCTTGGGATCCAGCATCCAGGAAAAGGGTGTCAATGTTTTGACCCAAGTCTTCCTTCGCTTTCGAGGCGTGAGGAAAGACAAAAACATCGTCGTTGGGTCGTCACAATCGCTGGGGCCAGCGAAAAATCATGTCATTTCATGTCATTTTTACGACGCATCGATGTTGAAATTGAGCCACTGGATGCGAATTGGCTGCAAATGGTCTCCATGTTTGCACAACTATTCCAGTATTTTGGCACACGATTCGATATTCTTCACCAAAAGGATGATTCAAGCATAACTCATACAATATGGGTTGTCTGACAACAAGGTACCCATGGACTTGATGGTTCACCATCCTTTTAGGATATCCCAGATTTTCAGATCCAAATGAAAAGTGATACAGCTGCTCAATGGCCTCTTCAATCTCGACATCAGAGCCAACGAGCAAACTGCTGAGTTTCGTCTTCAGCTGAGAAATGATCTGCGCGCACAAGACAACATGTACATCGTTTCGCCATTTAGAATAAATCTTTGGGGTGCCTTTGCGCTCTTCCGACCCTTTCATATTGCAGTTTTTGCACTACTAGGTAGCTGTTATCTTCAAGATTGTCTTGGGTGCATCGTACTGCCTACTAGGCAGGGGAAAAAATGCCAGAGGCATTCCATCCATCGAGCTGCTCCAGATGAGATGTGGAGATTATGCCCCTATAAACCTACAATTCAACAAGAGCTCCAAGAATACACCACAACATGTGCTTACAACATGTGCTTAAAGGAACTTGTTGCTCCAAGTATCGATCAAACAGTTTCGGCCTATCACCCACTTGTACTGTTCAAAACTGGTGCCCCACTACAAAGCTCGGCTGCAAAGAATGTAGGCATGCACAGCAAGAAGAGTTCCAATCTGTCTGACTCAACCACTGCAGCCAGGAGCCCTGATGGCCCGCCTCTGGAGCGATCTCTTTTCGGAGCTTCAAATCTGGGATCTTCGCATCTGCCTCACCAAATGTACAGCATATACACCAAATAACAGGAACATAACATCACAGTACATATGTACCACTGTACCACAATAATATATCAACTTTAGTATTGTCATGATAAATCAACGGATTGGAGGGATATTTCAACTTAAAAGAGGCAGAACAAATCCTGCAGGCTCACTTCCCAGCCAGTCCCTTCAAAACCAGCACCCCTTGCGCCTTTTTCAACATCAAGTGCGGTGGCACCTCATTCCCAATGACCCCCTACATGACACATCATTACACTATGTTACAGTACTCTCCAAGTGATAGTGCACCCTTGGTCTATGATACTCAGGTATGGATGAACATTATCAACAACAAAAAATGGTCGTGTCATGATGTGTCATGTTGTGTCTGGAACAACGGAAACCACAGCCACCATCCACTGATTTATCATCATTCCCATAAAAAGGGCCGCTCGAGGGGTCATCTCAGAAGGCAGTTGACCAGACTCTGACTCGGGCAGCCCCACAGTCCTGCAGGCATTCCGCATGTCGTCCACCTCCTGAAACAATGGTTTTGCCTGAAAAACTCGGAAAACCTCAAATTCCCAGTAGTTTTTCATCGTTTGCCTTATTCAAAAGGCTAGACATTGGGGCATCCCTCATTTTTGGACTAATCCATATTTCAAGGGTGGACACCCAGGGATGGACACGAATGGAAAATAAAAATTTGCTCCTGCGTGGTCAACATGGACAGACAGATGGAATTCAAGTCCGGCCTTGGGACACAAGTCAAATGACCAGTGTTTCATTCCGACTCTGATTCATGAGTCAAACCTAGTCACATCTCGTCACTCATAAAAGACACCAGGTATAAATTTGTCTATATACACAATATACACAAATGTATATTATATACATATGGTCGTCGACAGAATTCTGAAAATGGAAAAAAAAAGGTTCCGCATGGGTCGGTAATAATTCTGTTTTACTCATAAAAGTGCAGAAATCTAAAATATCTCTTATCGTTTCTCCCGAGCCTTTTGCGGGTGCTTCTTGGAATTGGACAATTTCCATAATTTTGCGGGTGACAACTTTTCTATTGACACGTTTCCAAAATTCTTTTGGCCATGGCCACGGTGCATAATTTATGGTAACCCTTATGACTTATGACCATGCAAATACGCTGTAAACCAGGTGGTTTGGAGGATCAGGATCCGAAATCTGAATCTAGATTTAGTCCCAAGATCATGCAAATATGCTGTAAACCATGTGGTTTGGAGGATAAAGATCCCAGTCCCAAGATCATGCAAATACACTGTCCCAGTCCCAAGATCATGCAAATACACTGTAAACCAGGTGGTTAGGAGGATAAGGGTCCCAAAACTGAATCTGGATTTAGTCCCAAGATCATGCAAATACGCTGTAAACCAAGTGGTTTAGAGGATAAGGATCCCAAAACTGAATTTAGATTTAGTCCCAAAATCATGCAAAAACACTCAAAACCAGGTAGTTTGGAGGATCAGGATCCGAAAAGTGAGATTTCCAAAATTAAATTCGCATCGTGAATTAGAGGCTTTTGTAGACATTTGTCTAATCTTTCATTTTTTGGCGGATCAGGAACCGAAAACTGAATCTACATTTAGTTCCAAGATCACGCAAATACGCTGTAAACCAGGTGGTTTAGAGGATAAGGATCCCAAAACTGAATCGGGATTTAATCCGAAAAATCATGCAGAAACACTCAAAACCAGGTAGTTTGGAGGATCAGGATCCGAAAAGTGAGATTTCCAGAATTAAACTCACATCGTGAAAGAATTAAAAGCTCTTGTAGACATTTGTCTCATCTTTTTTTGGGGGGGATCAGGATCTGAAAACTGAATCTAGGTGTAATCCCAAGATCATGCAAATACGCTGTAAACCAGGTAGTTTGGAGGATCAGGATCCGAAAATTGCCATTTCCAAAAAAAAAAATTTTGATCGTTCTTATCGGTCCGATTGCATCTTTTTTTAGGGGCCGAACCTTTTCCGATACCTGTGGCGCGCGAACCTTTTTTCATTTCCATAATTCTGTCGATGACTGTAAATTAAATACCATATATTATATATATAAAACAAAAAACAATAAATGATATAATATATATAATGTAAATAAACTATAATATATATAATATTAAATATATGAATTATAAATTATATTTAAAAATATATGATGAACATATTTATATTATATATGATATATGATATATATTAAAAACAATATATTATATAAATGATATATACTATATCAATTATAAAGTATATAAAAATACATATATATATATATATATGATATTTTGAAACAAATATAATATATGTAAAATATAT
>Ga0126342_10017200_pt1 | contig 12529 bp, 11 predicted proteins | sample Cyp1metagenome_FD_92528 | JGI IMG/M metagenome (GOLD analysis project Ga0126342, IMG submission 92528) | Coral microbial communities from Lord Howe Island, Old Settlement Bay, Australia - Cyphastrea 1 metagenome | ecosystem: Host-associated > Invertebrates > Cnidaria > Coral ...
CAGACGCTTTTACACACAGACGCTTTTACACACAGAGGCGTTTACACACAAACACTTTCACACACAGAGACTTTTACACACAGAGACTTTTACACACAGACGCTTTTACACACAGACGCTTTTACACACAGACACTTTTACACAAAGACACTTTTACACACACACACTTTCACACACAGAGGCTTTTACACACAGACGCTTTTACACAGAAGCTTTTACACACAGACGCTTTTACACACAGACGCTTTTGCACACAGATGCTTTTACACACAGACACTTTTACACAAAGACACTTTTACACACAGACGCTTTAACACACAGACACTTTTACACACACACACTTTGAGACATAGAGGCTTTTACACACAGAAGCTTTCACACACAGAAGCTTTTACAGCTAGAAGCTTTCGCACACAGAAGCTTTTACGCGCAAACACTTTCACACACAGAGACCGAACCCATGACATCGCAATTTTAACTCAATTTTTTGGCGATCGAACTTCATTTCGTGCGAAAGGGTTGCGCCCGGATACTTACAAATCGCAATATTACTACAGTTTTTGGCGATCGAACCTCATTTCGTGCGAAAGGGTTGCGCCGGACGCTTTGCAAATCGCAATTTTATTTCAGTTTTTGGCGATCGAACCTCATTTCGTGCGAAAGGGTTGCGCCGGACACTTACAAATTGCAATTTTATTTCAGTTTTTGGCGATCGAACCTCATTTCGTGCGAAAGGGTTGCGCCGGACGCTTTGCAAATCGCAATTTTACTTCAGTTTTCGGCGATCGAACCTCATTTCGTGCGAAAGGGTTGCATTTCGTGGCGTCTCGTTGGCACTGCCCCGCGCCTTCAAGAAAGAAATAGAAAAGAAGGAGGGAGCAAGAGGGCAAGAGAGCAAGAGAGAATGTGAAGATGTGAAGATGAGAAGATGTGAAGATGCACAGATGTGAAGATGTGAGGATGTGAAGATGAGAAGATGGAAAGATATGTGAAGATGAGAAGATGTGAAGATGAGAAGATGTGAAGATGAGAGGATGTCTCACAGACCCCCACTATTAGAAGAACCCTGCGCTCAGACGCTCTCGGGAAAAACACACACTTTAATTTGCGTGATCACCCCTTTCTCATAATATGTATATATAGTTTTATTATATATATATATATATATTATATATATATATACATATTATATATATATATATATATTAAATATATATATATATGTTTACAGTCGATCTGACATCTTATCTGACATATATTCTAACATACTATCTGACATTCTATAATAGTCTATATTCTGACATACTATCTGACATTCTATCTGACATTTTACCTAGCATTCAGTCTGACGTTCTATCTGACATATTCTGGCATTCTATCTGGCATTCCTATCTGACATAAAGTCTGGCAGTGTGGCATTTTACCTTACATATTTTCTGACATTCGATCTGGCATTCTACCTGGCATTTCATCTAACATTTTACCTGGCGTTTTACCTCACATTCTATCTGACATATTTTCTGACATTGCATCTGGCATTCTATCTGGTATTTGGCATTCTATCTGCCATGTATTCTGGCATTCTAGCTGGCCTTCTATCTGACACTTGATCTGACATATTTTCTGACATTCTATCTGGCATTCTTTCTGGTAAGGTTCGTGGTAGGGTTCGGGTCCGGCGCGCCCCGGAGAGCTCGCAAGCTCGCTATAGAGTGGCTATGTAGAGGGGGCTGGAATGGCAAACAATCATGTTGCGGTGTGTGGGTGGTGGCTGGGTTGGTGGGTGGGTTGGTTGGTTGGCTCGCTGTTTTTTTGCGAAGTCTTGTTAAAATCTAGAGACCCTCACCTGGCAGATGGGGACAAGAAAACATACAAAAACTACATGTTGGAATTTCTGACGGTCACCATAGAAGTGCCAGTCACAGCAAACTAACATCACTGGGATTGCATTATTTATGCAGAAAGAAAACATGGACTCATGACTCATTGGTTTTTGTTGGACTTGAAATGAAGTATGGTTTACCACAAATAGAACATAAAATGAGATTGAACATGGGACTTGAAATACCACATGTTACTCATATTTTTGTTGGACTTGAACATGGGATTGAATGTGCTCTTTTCATTTTAAACACTGGACTGCCCTTCGAACTAGCATAGACACTGCCAGTTGTAGGGATGGGAAGACTATGGAAGACTAATGTGGTTAAAACAATAATAAACCATCCCCCAAAACACCATTTCTATAGGTGGTATAGACCATTCCCAAATGGGTGGTTTATGGCATTGGTTTACCCACATTAATTAGTCACCTTTATTCACCATTAATCATCCATTAATCACCCAGCACTATTCACCATTATCCATTGGTTGTCTATTGGTTAACCTCAATTGGTTTGCTATATTGTTTTAGCCACATTAGTTTAGATGATGATTGGTAATCCATTCATCCATTAGTGCATTACTAATGATCATCTATTAATCCATTAGTAATGCTGGGATGATTAGTAGATGGGGGGTTCTATTACTGTATCCCATGAATATCTCATGAATATCCCATTACTATCCCATTACTATATGTATGGGTAAATTATAATATTTCACTAACCTGAATAGTTAGGCCATTTGGGGATGATTTCCCTATAAAAACCATGATTCCAGGGTTCGGGAGAACAGGGTTCGGTCGTTATAAATTACCCAAACATAGCTATTTAAAATGGTGATTTTCCATAGCTATGTTAGTTTACCAGAGGGTATCATCCTATTATCATCACACTATTGACCCACTATGAATCCATCCATGGTTTATAGCTAGGAACATCATCAAACTCAGAGGATTTTCCAGCAAACCATGTGTGATTTCCAGCAAACTTATTAGTGATGGTAAATCTCCATTAATCACAGCTGATAATCATTGATTATCACTATTAACCACTAGGAAAACCATAGGGAAACCATGAGGCGGAAGTTTTGATCCCATAGATATAGACATAGATATAGATATATAATTATATCATATTATATATATATATATATATCACTAGGAAAACCATAGGGAAACCATAGGAAAACCATATGGATAGTCATATTATTATTATTATTCAATAACTTCTCTCGAGGACTTCCCATTTCCGAAAAAAAAGCTTCGAGGTCACCGGATTCGTCGGCACCGTCGGCACCTGAAAAACGGAAGAAAGTGGACCGTCTGCTGAAAATTGATGGGATTTGATGATGATTTAATGGGATTAAATGATGATTTAATGGCGATTTAATGGTGATTTACTGGGATTTAGTGGTGATTGAAGGGTGATTTGATTGTGATTTGTGATTTAATGGTGATTTGATGGTTAATAATGGGATGTTTATAGGATTTCTACTGCGATTAGTAGTGGTAAATGAATTGCTATATATTATACATTGCTTATAATGGGAGATCATGCAAAAATCACATGTAGATAGAGGCAATCAAGCTGGCTAGCTGGGAAATCCTCGAACTAAACGGAGGTTTTTTTCGCTGGGACGTTTCCTCCTCCCCTTCAAAAACATCAGTCCATTTCGGGGGTTCAAAAAACATTTCGGTACCCTAAAACCATTGGTTTCTCCATTTACCCTCTGGTTATTTAACATAGCCATGGAAAATCACCATTTAATGGGTAAACCTCTATAAATGGGCCATTTCCCATGGCTATGTTAAATAACCAGAGGGTAAATTTGGAATCCCTCTATTTAGGACACCTGAATTAAACGTATATGTTTTTTTCGGGTGATTCAAAAGGAATATCTACAGCGGTTATCTTCCACACACCAACCAGTGTAATGCTATAAGCCAGGATGAAAGAAATCCTCGTTGATTCGTATGGAGGGTGCCATTTCAAATTGTACTTTGTTCAATGGGGGTCCTATCTAATTGATCAACGGTCTATTCATCTCAGTTTCACTGGCGCTTGATAATCCCCCATCGATGATCTTCACGGATTTTCGCATCACACATTAGATTCGTCCTTTGCCAAATTGCAGCAACCCCCATCCAATAGATAAACACCACTTGGACACCCCGGAATTCTGCGGCAAGAACATTCTGGTTCAAAGGTTCAAAGCTACAATAACTGCTTCATCCAACATTAAGTAGATATCATAACTCCAGTATCTTCCAGTGCAAAAAGTGGATGAAAACCCGAAAAACTTCACCGAAAAACTTCACCCAGCCTCGCCCTGGTCCACCATCCTGGGACGTACATGTGTCCTGACCAACAGTACCACCCCCACGCCGGGATGCTGAAACAGGAAAAGATGTCACGTGGCCCACCGTATTTAACCATGGGAAAATCCTACCCCAATAGGAGGGTTAATATAATATAATGGTTCATATGTGGTTAATATATGGTTAATATAATCTATATATATATATAAATATCTGGTTGGTGGTTGCTGCTAACCCCTCTGAAAAATGATGGACTTCGTCAAATGGGATTATTGTTCGCAATATATGGAAAAATAAATTCATGTTCCAAACCACCAACCAGGGTTTATTTCCATGGGAAAATCCTAAGAAAATAGATGAACATAGGGTGAACTTAGGGGGTACCATGACTTAGGAAACCTCCACTTGGCTCCAAAAACTCTCAAAATCAGGGTACAACAGGATGGTTCTTCTCGGATGTAAAGATGTTTCTTTCGTAGCTAGCAGACACAGTTTAAAAAAAAAAAAACTGGACGTTTTCGGTATGTTACTGTACTTGATGCTTCATCCAACGAATCGTAAGTAGGTTAGTAACGGTTAGTTTACCCCAGTCTTTTTGAGTGGATTCATCCTATTCAGGGCGTGGTAAATGTCCTAGTTACCCTCTGGTAAACTAACATAGCTATTGAAAATGGCCATTTATAGTGGATTTACCCATTAAAAATAGTGATTTTCCATAGCTATGTAAACGTTTACCAGAGGGTAATTTTTCACATCACCCTTAAATATTGGGGAGATCATCTCCAACAGAGACTTTTTCAAGTGATGTGAAAGAAATCAACCATGGGACATTTACCAAAGCCTGCTATTTATCCCACAGTTCACCAGGGATATTTTGCCGGCTAACGGGCTCCGCGGCGTCCTCAGCGTCTTGTGAGGAAGTTTCTTCAGCGCCTGCAATGGAAAGTCACAAGAATTGACAAATGGTACTCACATGTATCTAGCCCACCGAATTCAGGTAATTTGTGCATAGAGTTACCATGTTTTTACCCATTTCTATGGGTCAAGTGAGTGTCAAGGTACAAACACTTCGGATGTTTTTTGCGACCTATAGGATGGTTCCCTGCTGTTGTGCCAGTTGTATCATCTCCAAGTACTATATCCACTACCTCTGGTAAACATACAAAAAACTATGGAAAATCAGCATTTTGAATGGGAAAATCAACGATTTCTATGGTCATGTTCAATAGCTATCTTTGTTTACCAGAGCGTATATCCACTATACCATACTATACCCCATTGGCAGTTCCAGAAGTGGATATAGTTCACCATAGTTCTAGGGGCCCCATCTCCCAACCCCCCGAGGGCTCGTGTGCGCTGTTCGGATTGCAGGTTTGTCCCTTTTCTCGAGGTAAAAAAACACATGGGAATTCACAATTTGTGTTACCTCCGGCGGAAGCGGCCGTAAATGGGCAATGAAATGGGAAAAGGATCGAACTTATGTTTGATTGCTGGAGGGTACTTATATCACGAAATATCCAACTGTTCATTATGTACATCCAGTATCTGCTGGTTTGTCTCCCCAATGCTGATTTGAAGAAAACATTTCTGCTGGTCAACAGCTGTTTGTCAACCCGTGTCTTGCTGGTTTACATCCGGTGAAATTATATTATGTATTTATAATTATATATATAATTATATATATATATGTATAATTATGTATAATTATGTATATATGGGGGTTTCCTGGAATGGGGTACCCCAATAGCTGGATGGTTTGTAGTGGAAAGTCCAACTATGATGATTTTGGGGGTAGCACTATTTTAAGAAACCTCCAGATATATCCCACATGTTCTGCTGGTCAAAGGCACTTCTTCTATTTTCAGCACTGCTTTCTGAACCACTCTCAGGTCGAAGAACATTTGTCCCTTAGAGCCAAGTCACAAAGACCCAGTCATGGCGGGTTGATGGGAAAATGCACCAGATACGGTGAATGGGCCAGCGAAATCCAATTAAAACCAGTTGAGGGATGTGGTTTATCCCATTATTTATAGCTGGTTGGTGGTTGCTGCTCAACCCTCTGAAAAATATAAGAGTCAGTTGGGATGATGACCTTCCCGATATGATGGAAAGTCATAATCCAGCCATGTTCCAGTCACCAGCAACCAGATAGGGTTTCAACCAAGGTGATGCAGGACTTCGCAACCATCGACTTGGTAGGTCTGAATCCCCAAGAAAACATCTTCCAACAATCATGGACTCAGACTCAGAACAGCTTAGACAACGTCCCAGAGTCACCTTCGCGACCCCGTTTTGGGGCAGTATGGTCACCTTCGCTGTGGTTCCCCATAGGTCCCTCACAGTGGAAAAAAACCCAAGTCATCTCTCCAAGTTATGTATGGAGGTTTCCCAAAAATCAAAAGCTACCCCCCGTTCTGAATCTGAATCAATCTATCTCCCATCATCCGCAAAACTCCCAGCCATCGCCTTTCCCCCACCGGTCACGTTTTTCCACGAAGGCCCAGCAGCCATCTCCACTCCCGTCTGCATGTTCTTAGTGCTCACCTTGATGGGGAAGAGACCCACCTTTGGTGGAACACCTGACAGTCGACGCACCAATGGGCGAAGGTCGGCTCGCCGGAGGTCGACAGGGAGATGTTCTGGGTAAAAGAAAACTCATCAAATAGCAATTGATCCTGGTAAAATATGGTAAAATATGGTAAAATATGGCAACATATGGTAACATATGGTAACATATGGTAACATATGGTAAAATATGGTAAAATGCTTCTACCCATAAACCTTGACTGTACTTGTTCAATTGTTTTTCAATCAGCCATAGATCCTGAAAAAATGGTGCTCGGTGAAAACCTCAAATTTTCTCGGTGGAGATGCCTAGGATGCCGATGCTGTGCTGATTTTGTTTTATATCATGGGGTAACTTTTTCTACAAAGCGATGGTCCAATATTACCCTCTGGTAAATTAACATAGACCCTGAAAATTACCAATTTATAGTGGAAACTAGTCTTCCCACCCCTTACTACCAGGGTCTATCTTAATTTACCAGAGGGTATTTATATCCCATTGTTATTAGATATATTACCAATATATATATATAATATAATACTCCAGTTATCAGTGTTATGCCTGATGGATAATATGGATAGTTATAGTGATCCAATTCAAGACCGACATCCAAGCCGAAACATGGCTGGGACTGTGATTGACTGCCCGGCTATGTGATCAAACGTGGTTTTTTAACAACATCTGGCTGAATAATCTGAATTGAACATGCTTCCTCAAAATATCATCTCACCATATCTTACCTCTTTTTTTTCACATTTTTCCTTTGAGGTGCTTCCCGTTTAGATCGTTACTAGTCATGTAGCGCTCTGCCGGTATCACCCAGATGTCCACGGCGCGGTGTGCGCCTGCGAAGAGCAAGGATCCGGGCTCAAAGTTCAGCCACGAAGGGAGGGAATCTCCTGGACACGGAAAACTCATCGAAACCACCAAGCGCCGGCCCCCACGGAGATAGCCAGATGAAATTCATCATTCCCTCAATTTGGACGGACCTATGTGGGGATGGGTCAATACCTATTATAATACCATTTTTAGTGGGATGAACATCCATAAATCCCAGCTATTTTGATGTGAACTACAGGGGTACAAGGTTTTGACACACTGCCATGTATTAAAGTTGCAACAAAAACACCAGCGAAATCTCCAGAGTTCTGAGATTCTATGAGATTCTGAGATTCCTTTTGATCCGCAGATCTTGGCTGAAAAATTCTCGGATGGGTTGAAGCAAGCAACGTTGGTGAAGAAAGGGTCTCTGAGCCACACAAAAGCAAATACAACATATCATAATATCTATATATCTATCATATATATATATAGGTACTATATATATATACATATCATAATGATTTATGATTTATATTGATTTATGATGCATGCACATAAAATACACTTTTTATACCTTTTGATTTTGTAGACAGTGCCGAGATCCCAAAAGAAGGGAGCCAGTCGTCGGCCAAGTCGGCCAGGGTTAGTCGGTTGCTGCGCCGTTGAAATCCCCAACCCCCAGGCCCAGTTCTCATCTGGGTGATATCTGCTGAAGAAATAACCGAAAAAAAAAATGCAACGGGGTATACCTTGGAATTGGGGTTTTGAATTGAATTTACCAGATTAATAGTTCTCATCTTGGTTTTGAATTTAACTTATTAACACTTGTTCTTTGGGAAAATACCTGCGAATCATGACATTGAACTAACATAGCTATTGAAAATGGCCCATAGAAATAGTTGATTTACCGAACTTAAAGATAGTGATTTTCCAGTTTGCCATGTAAACATTTACCAGAGGGTAGTAATATTATCCCACCCGGAATCCCGGTATCTCCCAACTATCCCATCCCATTGTATCCCAGAAAGTGCTTGGTGTGATCCATTGTTGTTGGGGTATTCCATTCAACTACCTCTCATCGTGGTATATCCCGTGTCGTGTATACCATTGGATATCACTATGATATCCCAAAATTCTGGGAAAGAAAACTTCACAATATCACATTCCATAAGTTAAATCCGGTTACATATCCCATTTTGAACGTACATTTTGATTAGTGTGACTAATTGCATCAATGGCTTCCATTTCAAGTATATAATAGCTTCATTAATGTTCATTAATAATATATCTCATCATCAATTAGTCGTATCTTTACTACTATCGTTCTTTGTCGACCCCATATCTGAATTAGTTAATTACTATCAATTAGTCATGTCTTAATTGCTATTATTAATCATATTAGAAAAACAGCCACACAACCACCGCTCCTGACTGCAGGGTGGCCGTATGGCTCAGCGACACTGACAGATCCGTGGTCACGGACACGGGGATCATAAAGCTAAAGTCCTCACCTGAGATGCGCCAGGTGTGATATTAATGTCATGCGAGGAAATCTGGTTGGTGGTATACCTACCCCTCTGAAAAATGATGGAGTTCGTCAGTTGGGATGATGACATTCCCAATACATGGAAAAATGATAGCCATGTTCCAAACCACCAACCAGAATTGATACTGTATGTCAGATGTGATATATTGTGATATCACATGTCAGGGATAACATAGACTTTGGTCATATGATGTTTTGACTTACACGACTGGCTGATGGGTATGATCATCATATTATGTTTTTGCTTACATGACTGGTTGATCCTGGGGTGATTTTGGATGGTAAATCATCAATGTATTGAGAGCTTCTAGGAACTGAAACACCCAAGGATTTGTCTCAGCCATAGTGGCCATAATTTCAGATTCCACATGACTCATAGAGTCGTAGTGGATTGTGCTGAAGAAAATGTGAGCCACTACTGTAAAAAGTTCTTCGCAAACAACGTTGACGATTTATGGCTTCACGTTTGAAGGGAACCAATTCAGACCCCAGAGTCCCCTGTCATAGTGGACTCACCGGTGAACATCTTCAGCCAATCCGGGAAACAAACAGTGGTTTTTTTTTCGACCGATTCAAGCAACAAACATATGCAAAAGATGAAGCCTTGTTGGATTTGGTAATGGGAATTTATCATAAAGACGCTAAAGTTCTCACATTTGCCCAGCATAAATTAAGCATAGATAAGCATCGACTCTCATCTTTGAACATGGCGATGTATGCATCAATATATGAGGATTCAAGCAAGACAAATTGAGTCGGATGGAAATGGAGATTCACAATGGCTGCTCAACTAAGAAACTTGGTTTGCAAGAGACGAAACAAATTCATCATGTAATGTATGTCCTCATCAAAAACGGGGAATTACTCAACAATACTCGCAAGTTAAGCAAAAAACATGTGGATTCGTAGGCAACAAAATATGGGGATTCCGCCAACAAAATATGGCGGTTCAAAAAAAACAAAACATGGGGATTCTACCCACCAATATGGATTGTGAACAATGAGGTAGGGCGATCAAACAGTTCGCAAATTTCGCACTTACAATGGGAGTTGGGCCCAAAAATGAATTGCCAGGCGACCAACAGGCACTTCTCTTTCCTGCAAAGGTCAAACAGGGACGATTTTCCCTTGATTCGTAATGAGATCTGCTCCCCAAAAAGGCATCTGAACATGTTTGGTCCATGAGCAGGCTGTTTCTTGTAATACTTTGAAGTCATTGGACCTGAAATGCTTCCAACTTCCAACATAAGATGAAGGAAATGTCACAATGGCATACAGTGGCTATAGTTTGAGATAATGTGCAAAATCATCTTCCTACCATGGTATATCCTATACATCCCCATGATTCCCCATGTATGGCAAAATATAAAGCACCAAACATCATCAAACTATACCTCAACAACAGCCGTGTGACCATCAAATCCCCCGCTTGACCATGACATTCAGACCGGTCCTTGAGTCTGAAGACCAGCGCATGGAAGGGGTTCTCTTCCCTGGTGCGGATGGAATCAAACAAAGCGACTCACTGAAGTAATCGCAGCAACCGTTATGATATGACTTATGATAGGTATATGATAGGTATATCATGATAGGTAAATATCATGATAGGTATATCAACCCCTGTTGCGGGATGAGCATCCTTTGAAATGTTCGAAAATCGGTCTCGCTGCTTATTGAAAAACCAGCAGCATCCAAAAAGTCACCACAAATCTACCACATGGTCATGAGATTGGAAGTCATCATATTTGGTGCCAAAATAAATGGTAAAAGTATGAAACATGTCAATGTCAAGGAAGCTTTCTGCCCCATTTCATCCACTGGGTACTGGGTCTTTTTTGGGTATATGTAAATTGTCGATCCAAAAGTGGACATGATTTGTCCCTGTTGGAGATGATCCCAATGTTTCTTGAATGTTCAACCTCCTTTTGTTCATTGAAATCGTCAATCCCCTTGTTTACTGTACTGGGTGCACACATTTCACAAGTCCATTAAATGGGCTTTCAACTTTGGTAAATGGATGTTTGTCTCCAGCCATCCCCCCTTGTCTACTGATATTTGACTAACAAAAATATCATGTACATGATCCGTGTAACAGACCTTTATGGCAGTGTGTCAAAACCTTGTACCCCTGGTGAACATCAAAATAGCTGGTAAATGGATGTTCATTCCCCTGAAGTTGCTATTTATAGGTATTGATCCATAGCCTAATCAATTTTCACTATAACATGTTCCAATTCTTTCAACTAACATCTTTACTAAAACATACTAAAACTAGATGAATTGTAAAAATTGGAAACTGTGTATCAATGTTTTTCAAAAACTTATCAAAACTACAATGTGTATCAACATTTGATGCATTCCCTTTTTTTTAAGGATTTCACCGTTGAACGACAACGGCCGGCCCGCACCTTTTTCCAGGTTCAGGTGCGGCCGCTGGCGCACAGCCGAGGCCCATTTCATCGCAGCATTTCCTGAGCGAAAGATGGGATTACCATAGTCCTATTGAAAATGCTGCTATGGATTTATCATGATAAACATAAATATATTATATATATAAGAATATATTATAGATGTAGAAATATTATATATGTGATTATATGTGACTATATGTGATTATATGTGATTATATGTGATTATGTATATAATAGGATAACTATGATGTTAGACTTCTATGATCAAGCATATCAGAATCCCATTGGTGGTTCATCCCACGAGTCGCGTGACGTCGCAAGTCAGTAACACTTCCCCGAAGTTGGCCCCGAAGTTATCTTGGGCAATGCTGGTTGTACCCTCTGGTTATGTCAAAATAGCTATTGATAATGGCCATTTATAGTGGATTTACCCATTGAAAATGGTGATTTTCAATAGCTATGTTAAATTACCAGAGGGTAAATGTCATGAACATGACATGGACCTGGATATACAGCATTTTTCTTACGATATCAATTTAGAAAATGGCTCAAAGTCAAGCTATGCCCTTTTTGCTGATCCACTTTAGAGAAGACTGTTTTGGGCGACTTGGAGGGAACATGTAATTACTCTCGAATTTGCAGAAAATGTTTCGATAATTTGCTTCTTTTAAACCAGATCTGAAACATTCCTGGCAAAGAACCACCCATCAGCTTATTAAAGCGGGACTTCTTTTCTGTGGAGGAAAGTTAGGCTTCAGGAGAACCAGGAATGGAAGAGAATTCATCATCTTTCATCCATCAAATATTCTAAGGCTTCGCTGTTTTGGCTAACGCCTCCGTTAGCGACCCCATAGCACTAGTGTCGACGCGTGCTTTGGCCAGGTCAGAATCTCAGAGGGGAAGCTTTGGTTCGACAACGCTTGGTTGCACTTTAGCTGGGCTTGGTGGCTTGTTGTATCTGTTCTTGCTTCTACCCACATGAG
>Ga0126342_10017201_pt1 | contig 12529 bp, 15 predicted proteins | sample Cyp1metagenome_FD_92528 | JGI IMG/M metagenome (GOLD analysis project Ga0126342, IMG submission 92528) | Coral microbial communities from Lord Howe Island, Old Settlement Bay, Australia - Cyphastrea 1 metagenome | ecosystem: Host-associated > Invertebrates > Cnidaria > Coral ...
CACCACTTCCCTTCGTCACCACTTCCCTTCCTCACCACTTCCCATCGTCACCACCTCCCTTCCTCACCACTCCCCTTCATCACCACTTCCCTTCGTCACCACTTCCCTTCCTCACCACTTCCCTTCCTCACCACCCTGTGTCATAGCTTCTTATTCTTTTGTTGTGTATTGTTAGATTATGTATTGTTCTGTGATCTACCATCCTTCATCATAGTCAATTGCATCAAGTAAAAGTCATTCGTAACTCGGAAGCATTGCTTCCCAACTTCCTTTGATTAACTATGATGCCTATAAGACGCTGCACTGCCAATCCATAGCATGACCGAAGAATCACATCTCAATATACATCTACTTCTGCAGCAGCATCATCATCTCCAACATTTCCTCGCTCTTTCTCGCTCTTTCTCTCTCTCTCTCTCTCTCTGCCCATAGTCATTCAATTTCTTTTAAAAGTGCACATCCATTTGATCTGAATTTACATGCAAGTCAATTTGGCATCATTCCTGTATGGCAGGGGATGGCAAGGGTATTATATGTAGCCGCCTATATCTACGCGCGGCAAACTGTGCGCGCGCATAAATTTCACGAGTAGACATCTATGTCAGGATATATCAGCGTATCAGGATTATGATTCATTCCAGTTCATTCTAATATAATCCCTTTTTCATGTTTTTTTAAAACTCCACCAAATAAAAAAAAAGGATTTGTGTGGCACTTCCGTTTTTTTTTGGTTGGGCACAATTGGATTCTTAATTGTGGTAATTAAGAATCAATAGGAGAACAGGATGGTGAAACAATGGGTTCAACCCCCTATTAATAAAAATAGATTGTCACCTGGATGTTTTTTATTAGGGTCCCATCTCACAAGTTTTATTTTTTGTTTTATTATTAAGGTTTTCATTGGAATATTAGGGGAAAGCATCGAAATCCAGTTTTTGGCAATATTTTGTATAGATTTTAATAAGGGATTCTATCAAATTTGAATTCGAGTTTTATTTGTACTACTGTATATTTTATTATTAGGGTTTTTCATTGGAATATTAGGGGAAAGCATCGAAATCCAGTTGTTGGCAATATTTTATGCTGAGGAATTTAATCAATTTTGAAATCAAGTTTGTTTATTTTTATTGCTAAGGTTTTTCATTGGAATATTAGGGGAAAGCTTCGAAATCCAGTTTTTGGCAATATGTTATGCAGATTTTAATGAGGAATTTAATCAAATTTGAAATCGTTTTTTGATTATTATTAGGTTTCTCATTGGAATATTAGGGGCATCCTAATACCAAATACCATGTAATAATAAAAATAGATCACCGTGTTTACCATTTGGAGGGTGTTTACTAATAGGGAGAGAGGATGAGAGGATTATTCTAATATGTCTACATATGTCTACATGTGCTATCCTCACAATTGTTCCAATTGCATTTCTTCTCGTCTCAATATTTCGACAGTTTAATCAAGGATCGGATCTTTAGAGATTTCAGCCGCATCTGCAAGAAGAGGCATGCCGGCAGCCAGCACCCGGGGACGGGCATGTTTCAGCACGAGGCGGCCTCTGAATTTTCTGGGTGTGTGGATGGCTGATCGGCTGATCTTGGACGATGTTGGTATATCGGTGTATCTTGTTCATGTTTGGCTTCCCAAGGGCGAATGGCAACATGGTAGCTGTAAGGTTCCGACATAGGCTTTGGCTTGAAATGATGAGCCCGTCCTGCAGGTGGTACGGGCGTCAATTCATGTGCCAGACTATGTTCAAGAAAAGGACCTGAAAGGACTATAATACGCCAGAGCCACATGAATGCGTGGTGCTCTTCAATCTTAATTATTCTAGCCACATAAATGTCGGTCCACTCCACATCACTCCACAAAACATCACAGATCCCTTCTCTTGCAGAGGTGCGGGTGTCGATGATTGTAGGTTCAGGCCAACACTACACAAGTCAGCCTGGCATCAGAGCAGCATCTGCAGGCGAGATTCTTTCAGATTTGGATCATTGCGAACCAGTTCCAGTGGGAAACGCTGAACACCAAGTTTGGAAGCCTGTCTGCAGCCAGGAGGGGCAGAAGATCGAAGCATGTTGCTGCAGCATTTGAAGCAAGGCATCCCAACATCCTTAGAATGTCCCACGCCTCTTCCTCATCTGAAAGTAGGCCAAACCATTCCACCAACCACTGGAGCTGAGCACCGTTAGGTGCAGCCAATAAGGATGGAATGGGATTTGTGCCTTTCGTTCCTTTCCCATCTTTGACCTCTTTGACTCTCTTCATCCCGGTTGCTTTGCTACCTTCTGTGCTGTCCAGTAACCTAGGCGGTAAGGTTGCAGGTCCTGGGGCCACCTTCTCGAAAAGTGCGCAGAAAAAGCCACCGAAGTCACCGTGAGTGGGACTGATGCGGATGCAATGGCTCAATGCCGCCCGTGCCTGCCAGAGCATTGCCATAGCTCTGCATGCTCTGCGGGTCGCGACAAATTATCGTTTCATGCTCAGGCCTCTAAAGATCTGAAAGAAGATACATCTTCGAAAGTGCCGTTTTTGATCGTTTTTGGTATGGAACTGGGATTTGACAACTTCTACCCATGTTGCACTGACTGATGGCAAATGCTGGTGCCTATTATGTGCCCATGGAGTATCCCATCCTGACCCCCACTTCCCTCCACCCTGGAGTACCCTCCATGTTCGCCTCCGGATTGCAAGGGGGAAACATGGTGGGTGCCAAAGGACCACCATTGCGACACCAAAGGCTCTCTGAGTGCTCTGACACCTCTTCCCGCGTCCCAAAGCTCAGATGAGGCTCTGAGGCAAAGTCAGGCACTGGGACTCGCCATGTGGAAAGCCCCTTGGCGTGACTCCACTCTTCCACTGGTACCAAACGAACCTGATCTGGCCCAAACCTCAGTCCAAGAGTTATATTGGAATTGGCCAGCTGAAATTCGTGCACCCCGCGGGAGTACAGTATCCGTACTGGCAAGATGATGCAAGATGAATGATCATGGCACCATGGCACTATGGATGATCATGGCATATATCATGGTAAAGGTAAGTATCAGTCTATCAGCATGAACATATTCATATATGGCAGTGTGTCAAAACCAATAGTACCCCTTCTGTTCACATCAAAATAGCTGGGTTAAAATGGATGTTCATCCCCCTAAAAATGGTATTTTCATAGGTATTGATCCATAGCCATATCATGTGTGCCCAAGTTACTTCTCCATTGCTGCTGCCACCACGGCTTCGTTCTCGATTGGCGACATGCTGCAAGTGGAGTACAACAAGAGCCCCGAAGGTTTCAAGATTGTGAGGCCACGCTTCAATATGGCACTTTGCACCTCAGCTGAAATGTATTGAAATGTGACAAAGAAAGAAACATGATGAAACTGGCTGCTCACAGTTTCCATCAGTTCCCCATTCTTTGATATTCTTTGATATTCTTTACCCGACAGGAAGCATAGTGCATTTGCAGCATGTAGCGTGGATGCCACGATGCCCATCCACTCGGGCTGCGCCGCAAACGTCCATCGCCTGCGATCAAGCTGGCCGTTCAGAAATATTGTAAATGTAAATTCATGTAAATTCATGTACATTCGGTATAGAAAGTAAAGCGGCAACATGCAGGGTGTGCCATCCCGCAGAGCCTGAGCAAGGAACATCACAAAGAACACGGTCAAAGCGTATCTTTCGAGCTCCCCGCACTCGGCCGTCAGAATGATCATGTAGCGTGGGGAACTGGGCAAACAGCGGAGAAAAAGGCAACATGCAATCAGATCCGACATCGGCGCAAGATGGAAAACGACAACATGAATTCTCATCATATTATGTTTCTCAAGGATCATGAATTCATGAAGTGGCAGAATGCCTAGATTGTACTGTGTTTTGCTAGCAATTATCATCAATTAGCGCAAGACAGGCTGCTTCCCGTGCGTCTCCACACAACCACATCAGCGGAGAGGGGTTTGCATGTTGGTGGGTGCGGCGCAAGGCGGTCGCGCATCGACTCCAACTGTCATCATTCACCACCAACAGACCGGGGGAGACATCACCTGAATGGGGTAGCTCTGCAGATCGGAACGGCAAAGGCATGCAAGAAAGACTTAAAGCATGCCTGGAGACATCTTCAGAATTCTTCAGATATATTATAGGTCATACATAAAAACAATTAAAAACATCGTAGATCTTCAAAACATTTCATACATAAATCATGCAAATCCCGCGGAATCCTATCAGACCTATCATGTGACTTCTGTGTTCTTCTCAGTCAATCACCGCTGCCAGATGCTGCCAGGCCTGGAGATCCCGCCATCAAGTCCAGCAACTGCAAGGTTTTTGAGGCTGGTGCCGCACAAAGGTCTGCGACAAAGTGGTGGGGCTCAACCTGACAAGATCTCAAGCACTTTTTTTTGTTGAAAAAGATTGGAACCCCCCCACACAATCCTCAAACTATATATATATAATTATAATATATATATATATAACATTATATAACACACCTCCCAAACAAATCCAAATGATCTATGTCAATCTTTGTGCTACAGCACTTGCAGCCACAGCTTCAATTGAAGTAAACGAGTCAAAAATAGTCAAAACATTTCAAAACGTTGCACTTTGATGCACTTTGACAATGCCAGCCTGCAGGAGCATCACTGGTACCATACTGGCTGCTTCTTGTCGCTGGATTGCACCACAATCCTGGGCGGCCTGCAGGAGATTCCAGCTCTCGTCTGACGTTAGTGCCCAGCAGTTGCACGCTGCTCCATCAAAGGCAAGCCCTTGAGGTCTTCTTAGGGTGGCTTCTGCATTCAAGTTCTTCATTGCCAGTTCCCAAAGTGGAGAAGTAGGCACAGTGCGGAAGCAGTAGGGCACAGCTGTTTGCATCAATGAACTGATTTGTTGAAAGTCATCAAGGTCTTGGTAGTACAACTCCCAAGCTTTGCATCTACCTTGCCCTTTCCCCAATGGCTCCAGCTCCTTCACGTCGCATCTGTCCTGAAGTTCTGCCATTCCTTGCCGCACACTGCGCACACCTTCGGATTTTTCCTCGTTTCCATAATGGGCCAAGCTTTGCACGTGGCGCATCAGCTGATTTCTGGAGGAGAACTCTTGGCCACACTGCGCACATGTGCGATTTTCCAGAGGGGCCTGGGAAAGCTGATCTTGATTTCTGCACACATGTAGGCTCAAAGAACTTCCTCGGTCACATCCAGAAGTTTGCCAGGCCTGCACTGTTCACCCATGGAATTCTCATGAATTCTCTGTTGCATCATGTTGCATCCTGATTACATCCCATTCAACGTGACATGCGGGCTTTTGAGGACACATTTCCGTTTGTCTCCTTGCCTTCGCAAATGCAGCATCGTCAGAGATATGAGTCTCCCCAGTCTTGTGGCGCCATACCAGTCTGATGCTGAGTGCACCTAGGGCTTCATGGTAGGGAGGTTCCATCTTACTTGACCAGAGTCAGGCATTTTGATGCATTTTGCCAGTCACTTTTTTCTCGTCCTTTATGCCAGAGGTCTGAGCATGATAGAAAGCTAGGCAAACCAAACTTCATGAACAAAGTCCGAGGTACTTGACAAATTGCTGCGATCCTGAAATGCAACCGCCACTTGCGCTTGCAGCTCTTTCAAAACTGGAGCTGAACAAAGCAGCAGCAAAGGCTCTGAACCATCACATGAGACATAGATCGTAGCTGCCTGCACAGGACTCTTTGATTTCCATCTCCATATGTTTCTCTCACCTTTTCTGTGTCCATCCTGCCTTACCATAGCCACCATCCGTCTGCATAGCGTTGTGTCCAGCGCAGATTTGCTACCATTGCCGCAGGCGGTGCTCAGCTCAAAACCACATAATGCTGATAGTTTCTTTGAATGAGCTGTACAAACGAAAGTCAGCAAGATCGCGTGCATGCGTCATGTAGCCTGAATACACCCTGAGACACTCAAACAGCACGTATCTGCCACGAGATAAAAAGGAGTATGAGTATGAGTAAGGTAAATATCTCATGGGCTGAAACTGCAGGACTGCTATACAATTGCGACTATAATGGTAAAGAAGCACGAGTCTGGTTGACATCCACGATGCAGGCAGAGCAAGTACCAAGGATGTGACAGAAACATGCGCAGAAAACAGCAAAGCAAACCACCTGCACCGCCATCGTCCGTTCGCTGCCGCTTGCTGTCAGGCTCCTGCAGAGTTGCAGGATGCCAGTTTGGCAGATTCCCTTTTGCACAATTTTCCGGGGTGTGTTCAAATGACCAGGCCTGCATGGGCTTTGTTTCTTTCACCTCCTCAAAGGAGTCCTTACTCTTAAGCTTCACGAAGGTGGGAATCCTCTTCTTGGCCTGGCAGCTGGAATTAACCGGACATGCTGAGACGTGATGCGACATGTCATTGTACCACATTCAACCTCTGCCAAGGAACCTGTGGACCAGCTTCTGGTCCCACAACAGGTGCCTGGCTAAGGAGGTCATATGAGTCATATTGTCATAAGTCAATCGAAGTCATAAGTCATAAGCATTCAAACTGAAGGTGTTCAAATAAGGCTCCCAGGATTTGTGTTGCAAGGAGGCCGGTGTCGCAGTCAAAGGCACCTTCTCTACCCTGGTCAACGACTTTTCAATCCTAAGACTCTGTACGTCCGGACCACTGGATCTCCCGGATAAGCGGAATGATTTCTGTTGATTTGGGCACCCCCACTTGTGTTCGGAAGTTGCCTTGCGGAACTCATTTACCTCCTTAAGTCAGCTGGCCCCTTCAAGCATCAAGCGCTCAAGTAGCGGCAATTGATCACATTTGCGATTCTCGTCCTCATGTCTCTGGGCTTTCTCGAGCAGTCTTTCTCTTTCTTTCTGTGCCTCAGCGGTCTTCCCGGGTTGTCTTTAGACGAGCGGCAGCGGACTGTTAAGGTCAGGACCTGATAGTGCAGGTCGGCTCCAGCCACACCAGGCCCCATGTAGGCTCCTGCGGGCCAAAATGCCTTTCCAAGTTGCACACAGATGTAGAGGCCATCACCCAAAGAAAAACTGTATGGATATATATGTGTATAATATATATATATAAAATACAAACAAGATTGTAAATGTTGGCTAGCCCGTGCCAGCTCTCTAATTTATTCAACTCCGATTGGACTTTGCCCCACACCAACAAGAATTGTTCGATGGTCCTCCATCAAAAGAGCGCACATCCTTTCCAAGCAGACCTGAGACTGACGACTTCAAAATACTCCGACTCTTACCAGCCGCATCTTTGTTGGTAGATAGACCTGCAATCTGGTTCTGACCCACCCTCTGTATCCTGCTGTTCATTAGATGCCAACTGAGGCCGGCACGGTCCATAAACAGATTCTGATTCTTTGAACCTGGCGGTCATTGGCAGTTGCAAAGCTACCGCAGAACTTGTACGTATCATCTGACTTTAAAGAGAAGGTAAATGCTTGTGACTTGCCTGAAGGAGTCCCCATGGCTGCAGTCCAGGCTGAAACCCAGTCCGAAGATCGTGTTTCTAAAGGTTACAGTTCGCTCTGAGGAAATCTGCTCAGCATCTGCCTTTGCAAAGTCAGTTGCTCCCTCTCTCTCTCTCTCTATGGGGTGGGTGTCACGATTTGTCCAAATGCAACGCGGATTCCCTTTTGCGACGTAAGAAGCACCGTGACTACTCACCAGAATACGTTCAGCAGGTTTCTTTGCTAAGTTTGCACCTAAAAACAGCTTGTGGTTAAGCATTTGAGCAAAGGTCCTTGCATTCATCCTGACTCAATCAACTCACTGGTAAAAAGGCCCACATGCTGACGGACACAACGTTGCCACCCTGACACAGTCAGCAAGCATCCAAAACGCATCCAGAAAGCGGAGCAATGGCAATGAGCACACCTTTTGCGAAAAGATTGCCTGTACAATGTGGCAAGGACTTGGGTGGTGTTCATGTGCCCTGCTCCCAGAGAAAACGATATGCAGAATCATTATGACACTAGCATGAGTCATGAAAAGCATTGAAAAGCACTATCGCATGTATTGTAAGCAGGTGGCCAGCATTCCAGAGATGCAGTATGATTCAGAGCTAGGTTCCACATTGCGCCCAAGTCCATGTCCTGCGGGCATACCGCACGATGCTGGACTCTGCCCGCTTGAGCACCTAACAGCTAGAGCAGCGAATGGTGCTGAAACTTACCTCGTATGTACACTTGCAAGCAGAGCTCACAAGATCTCACAAGAAACTGACAGTATCTAACACGCTCAATCCACGGATTCCTCCTCCATGAAGCCTTCATACTCCGCATGAATTGGAGGACACCACCCTTTTCCACGATGGCGCTTCTTGTCACCCTTGTATTCCTGGCGCAGGTGCTGTATTTCGCATAAAAATGTATAATAAATTATAATTAATCTGTAAAATTGTGTGCGTGGTTTCCTTCGTATCGTGTTCATGCCAATTAACTCCTGGGACCATGGGCTAAGCATGGCTAAGCATGGCTAAGCTATGTCCAATGCTCCCAAGCCTTGAAGACGCCGTAGTCGCGGTCGTGCGTAAAGGACAAACACACCAGATCAGGAGGCTCACTCTCTCGCTTGTAGCCGCTTGACCGGCTTTGAATGTTGAATTTGGACCACAAGCGCGATCGTCGATATTCAATGTTTCCTTTCGATGCATTCCACATAACCAAAGGTGACTGAGAAGAATTCAAATCAAGGTCAATCAGTCAAATTCTTGACATTTGTGGCACCAACTCCCTGTTTTTACTAGCCTATATAATCTCAAAATATCTCAAAGATGCAAATCGTGCAAATACGCATCAAAAAAGGAACTGTTTGGAAATGATCAGCTAATTTTTCCGAGCATCGGGTCCACACGATGAGATTCAAGCGCTCGCCTTCTGTGATATCATCAGCACCATGGCGTCGGTGACCGCGATGCACAACGCAATGACCAACTCTGTGCTGATATTGAAGGCTTGCCTTGCGATGATCTGTTGCTCCCTGATCACCACAGAATTGAAGCCCTGCGCCCTTGAAGTCCTTCCCCAAGCAAACGTTGAAGGTGACGTCACTATCATCCGTGTGCATGTCTAAACCCAAGTCTTCGCCAACCTTGTAGCGCACCACAAAGGTGTGGTGCCTATCGAAGTGAGATCCAACACCTGGAAAGAGAGTGATCTCATTCAAATGTGCTTGAACCTCTTCAAGCGTTTTCCCTCAGTTTTCCAAGTTTTTTTGAACAATGCAGACTGCAAGGAAAATCAACATCACTCAAGTGATCTTGTTTATCTTGTGATGAACATTTGAATCGGCTTTCAGGAGTCTCACTTTTCCTGAATACAGGTATTGGAGTCGGGTTTCACTTCAGTGCTGCGCGTCATTTGAACCCGCCTGGAAAGAGGTAATGAGCCAGCGGCTGCAGCAAGTTGTGACAAAGCTGGTCCAGAGCTGGTTCCATGCCAATTTCGTTGACCACAATTCCATAGTTGTTCATGCTATTCGGCCTGCGTGCCGGCAACCCAGTGCCATGAAACTTATCCAGTTCCTCCACGAAGGCCTTGCACAGCTCCGGTTTGAACAACGGAACCGAATAAACTTCCGTCGCTTCGGTGGTCACGAGGGCTGCCCACGCTTCCGGCGTGTTCAGGCAATATGCCTTCCAGTACTCAGGATGAATGGTCTCCGTTGAGTAGGCCCTCTTGGGGTCGAAAAGCCAGTCGTGTTCACGTTGGACTTTATATTTCAAAATAACATCCAAACGCTCCTTGTTGGATTCCGCGGCATCATCAGCTGAGTCCGTGTCATCCTCACAGAACTGGCTGGGATTGTTCAACAGAGAAAAAGCTGCCCGGACTGTGCGGCACAAGGGTGACACGTCGGCATCCAAGGTGCCAAGTGCCTCCGCCATGGCCGCTTCATCCATCACTCCATTTTGCTTCACAAAAGGACCGTGGATCCAGCTGTGCACCCTCACCTCAGCGGGAGACTTGGGCCATGCTGTGTTCACTTTCAGCTGCATGCGGAGGTGCGAGCTGTAGGCGGAGGTCGTGGGCCCCTGGACTACCATGGTAATCACCCAGGGGCCGGCATCTTTGGGCACGAACAGCTCAGTACCATCCTGCACTGACAAATACAGCAAGGCGGGTGGAGTTGCTCCCTGAAAAATGGATGGCAACCGGCAACTGTCATGGTCATGCAGTCATGCATGCTCATTCTTGTATGCAATAACTTTAGGGGTCAGCATGCCGTTAACAGCTCCACAGTCCTCCGCAACAGCCATCAGTTCTGGACCGGAGACAGTCAGAACGATTGGATCATCCTGCAGCTTGGCTACCTCCGTCTTCAAAGCCGCCAGCACCTCTGCTGCATCCCTGCCATCCTGCACACCAGGTGATTACAATATCTTTCAATGTGTTTAATTACCTTATTTTACCTTCACTACATTTCACTACCCTGCGCTTTCAAGAATTTTGGCTCCTCTGGCAACGAGAAAGTGCTAGGCATCTCTGCTCGGATGACCTTCGGGATGTCCATTGGTGCAAAGATCAGTGCGCTGCCAAAGGCTGGGTCCAACTCCACCTGTGGCATTTGGACAAGTGGCGAGGAAATTCAGAGACCTGTTCAGGATCTGCCGCTCATCCTCTATTTATCAAGAAGCCTTGTAAATGGAGCAAAAAGTAGCAGAGAGGACCATGGTCCCAGGAACCGAGCTATGTTTGGATCTACAATGATGACAATATTAATTCCTCACAAGTCCAAAACGTGCCACACCTGATATGGCGCTGTCTTCTTGGCTGGCCAGTGGTCCTAGCCAAAGGAGAAAAAAATGAAAAATATATGAAAAATAGAAATGAACCATCCGATATCCTCAATGAAGCGAAAATCCCACTAGCCAACTCTGAAACTGCACTCACAATGACTTCAAACAGGCCAACATGGGTTTGTCTGAAGATGCGGCACTCCAAAAACCCTCCCTTGATCACCATTTTTTCCACTGCAAAGCCATTGTGGGGTGTTCCCTATCCTTGGACCAACCCACATGTGACTAAATTGACTGCCAATTCGCCTCTCGATACTGCAAAGCAACGACTTTTCCACTAGCCCAGCCATCAGAGCCCATGTTGCAAGAAACGCGGTCACCAACGGCAAAGCGTAGATTACTTCCATCCACGGGTGCCATCGCGTCAGGAAGAAATGATGCAAAAGCCTGAGGAAAATGTATATAGCGCCTTTTTGTCCAAAAGGTGCACCTCCTAGAAATCAGAATCAGACCATTGGCCAAATTTTGTCTGGAGGAATACAGCTGCTTGGCACATGTGATGCTGGGCCATATCTCGCCGTGAAGCGCAAATGCATCTGATGGCTGCCAAAAAGTCGAATATGACCGCAGCTCCAAAACGGCTTGAAATTGACTGATTACAGCAGGGTTGAACTTAGCCTGGATGAGAATTTAATGCATCTGTATTTTTTTCACTTTTCGGTCTTTTTGTCTATTGAAATTGAAACGTGTTGAAGACTACCTACACCCTCCAAGATGTACTTGTAAAACATTGAACTTCAAGCTATGCATTAATCACCCACGCAGCTGAATCATTCACTGAACTCCCTGAAGGGTGCAGGTAAATGAATCTATGACGAGTGTACGATACCACGCTCAGCCGCTAGCGGTTCACTCAAGGTTGCCTTCCTCCATCAATGCCACTTGGTTCGAGCGTGATTTGCCCATGGTTCGGAAGACCACCAGCGCTGCTCCAATGACAGTCGCACCCACCGCGCCCAAGAGAGCGGAAGGAAGATGGAATGTGGGACGAGACAATGATCCCATCTCGAACAACCTGGTTGCAGCAGGGGCACCGTTTTCATCTTTCTGGCAAGCGCTGAGTTGGACGGCAGTGTAGGTCTTAGCGGAGGTGTCTGCAGCATCCAGGGTCTGAATGGCAGTCTGGAACTTGCCCAAGTAGTGTTGCATCGTAGGAAGATCCTTGATCTGCTCAGGATTACCGGCCATCTCAACAACTTGAGAGTTTAGTTGGGCCACAGTGTCCTTGGCGTCACCTGCCTCCTTCTCGACATCTGCCTGCACTTTGGCCAAAGAGTCGATATCGGTGCAGAGCTGCGCCCAGGTCTCTTTGAACTGCTTTTGAATGGCAGCCTTCTCATCAGTACTTGCAATTGCCATTTGTCCCGGAAAGTTGGGATTTTCGATACCAGAGGGGTGATCTCTTTGCTCAAAGACACCACCTTGTCTTGCAACTCACCAGCGGTCTTTTGGATCGCAGCTGTCATTTCATCCAACTTGTCTGGAGTGAACTCTGCTGCAGCTGTGAGGCACACTGTTGCAATGAGGCGCCACATACTGAGATGTCGAAGGAGAGCGAAAGGAACGAGCCAAATCTTGAGGCAAAAGGACTGCGGCTTGGCTCAATTTAACGCATCTGTATATCCGCCGACCCCTGCCTTCGCCAAGGCAGGGGCGGCGCCTGGGACCACCGCAGGTGTGGAACTTGTTTTTGTCGGCTTGCCTTCAAACCCCTACAACGATCCGTGGCAGCTTCGACCCG
>Ga0126342_10017202_pt1 | contig 12528 bp, 11 predicted proteins | sample Cyp1metagenome_FD_92528 | JGI IMG/M metagenome (GOLD analysis project Ga0126342, IMG submission 92528) | Coral microbial communities from Lord Howe Island, Old Settlement Bay, Australia - Cyphastrea 1 metagenome | ecosystem: Host-associated > Invertebrates > Cnidaria > Coral ...
AATCTATCTAATCTATCTAATCTATCTAATCTATCTAATCTATCTAATCTATCTAATCTATCTAATCTATCTAATCTATCTAATCTATCTAATCTATCTAATCTATCTATCTATCTATCTATCAATCTATCATACATCCCACAGTTCAGCAAGTGACCAAGTGATTTATCTCCTCCACCGTCATCATCGTAACCACCGTTTCAAACGGGCCTAGCACAGCCTTCCAACAGCACCGGCTGACACTCGGGCCGTGTGGCCATGTTGGAACGGCACAGCACGTGCAACAGCTCCGCACACCTTGGAACGGACCTAGGTGACCTAGACCCTGCAAGTACCTAGAAAAATGGACCTAACATATTTAACATATTCAATATATTAATGATCTTGGGACTTTTCACCCATTCGCATGGGGAGTTTGACCATGTTTTACCTCTAGGAACCACCGTTCCACGTTAGTTTTCAGGGAGTGCCATAAACATCCATAAGACCTTTTTCAGTCCAAAGCTTTTGGAGCTGTTCTGTTCCGTAAGCCTCACATGACCGCAATACAAATTATATACCCTCTGGTTATGTCAAACTAGCTATTGAAAATGGTGAGTTTTCCAATGAAAAATGATGATTTTCCATAGTTGTTTGTATGTTTACCAGAGGGTAATTAATCCGGAAACTGCCACAGAATTCATCAAATTCATCAAAATCACCCTCAAATCATCCAAAATCACCGTCAAATTCATCAAAAACACCATCAAATCACCCAAAATCACTCTCAAATCACCCAAAATCCGTCAAAATCATCCAAAAACACAATCAAATCACCCAAAATCACCCAAAATCACCATCAAAATCATATAAAAACACCATCCAATCACCCAAAATCACCATCAAATCACCCAAAATCACCCTCAAATTCATCAAAATCATATAAAATCACCATCAAATCACCCAAAATCATTCTCAAATCATCCAAAATCACAATCAGATCACCCAAAATCGTTCTCAAATCATCCAAAATCACCCTCAAATTCATCAAAATCACCATCAAATCCCTATGAAAATCGCCACGTGACGCCACAGAAGCCTCCAATGCTGGCAGCTCCTCTCCTAGTGGCTCCGCCAAAAAGGTAGCCGCCCGAGGGCCGAAGGTCGAGGCCACGACCCGCAACCTACAGGGATTGTTTTGGGTAAATTAAAATATTTCACTATAAATGGTCATGATTGGTCATGTTCAATAGCAAACAGTTAGTTTACCAGAGGGTATAGTATTTCACTAACATGAATCTTGCGGCCAGCTATGGGGTGATTTCCCTGATACTAACTATGATTTCCAGGGTTCGGGAGAACAGTGAGGTCGTGATCAAATTTACCCAGATTGTTGGTTGAAAGGGATGAACCCTCTATTTATACTGGTTGGTTTTCCATTCATAGCACCCATTCTCCATTTATAGAGGATTTCTGATTATGAAAAATGATCTGGTTGGTGGAAAATCACATTTTTTTCATGGGTAAATCCTGGTAAATCAATATTAATCCATATGAATTCAATAGATCACTACTGGTTGGTGGTATACCTACCCCTCTGAAAAATATGAGTTCGTCAGATTGGATCATCATCCCAACTATTGGGGAAAATAAACTTCATGTTCCAAACCACGAACCAGTTTATTAACCGACCAACCAGTAGGAATTTGGAAGGTCTATACCATTAATCTTGGAATTTCATGATCCTAAAGTGGAGGTCCCGTACTCTATAGGGCTATATTTTGTGAGGATATTCCCTGAAATTTAGCCCTTACATAGGCCATATATTTAGTAGGTGGGATTAGATATGTTGATGTCCCGTATGCCAATATGTAATTAAATAAAAATGTATGTACACATGTATATTATATATACATAAAGTATTGCTATTTTATTTTTTTTTGTATTTTAATATTTCGATTTGTACATATATGATATTTGAAGATGTTTTTTTGTGGATGCCTTGAATAATATTGATCGATATGACGATGACGATGAATGAGGATATGAAACAGGACTACAGTTGAAGCAGGGAGCCCGGGAAAATTGAGCCGTGGTACAAATACTATATCGTGTGAATATTGAATGGGTTTAGTAGGATGAAGAAACATAAGCCCAAATAAAAGGAATACTAATGATATGAGTCCTGATATCTTTATACCGTCAATACCTTGGAGAAGTGCACCTTAAACGCTCTTTCCAATGATGGTACGACAGGGGATATCAGCCAATCATAATAAGGACACAATGGAATATTTCGTGCAACCGAATCTTTTGGGTGCTAGAAATGAACATAATCAATGCAAATCAGGCTCTTGCACGTCTTTTGTGTATGTATATATATATATATAAATGGGAATATATGTATATATGAAAAAATGTAATTAGATATGTATATGTGTATATATGTTATATATATATATACACATTAATGTATATTACATGTATATCCCAAAGGAATGTAGTAGTATTCATCGGATATTAAAATATAGTTAAACCATGTTGAACCGACTCGGTATGGGGATAAGACCAAACTATGATTCTGACCAACAGAAAGCAGAAACACAGATATAAGCTTTGATATCTTGAACATTGACTCTATACTATTTGGAAATATTTAAATATATATATATATATGTATATAATATATATATATATACTATATATATACTATATATACATATACTATATAAATATATATATACTATATATATACTATTTATATATATATATACTATTTATATATATATACTATATATATTATTGGTTCAAACATGTTCAAAGAGAACAATCTCTCAAAAGATGCAGGGCTGACATTATATAGGTAGTGCAGGTTTGTGCACAGCCTACGAATTCAAATCATCTCGTCACAACCCACACGAATGCAATCAAACAGCACCAAACATTTATTCAATGCTGCCAGCAGGATTAAACTTGAAGCATAATCCACACCAGTTTCTTCTTAACACTGCCAATCTTAGATACCCTGCAAAATGTGACAAATTCTTTGCTGGTGAGCAAATATTCCCATTAATACCACAAGAATATTCAGGATTAGTTTGTATCCATGTAAGGTTGACCTAGTTAACTTTGAGATGTGTCCTTTGAAGAAATGGCATCGGAGCGCCATGGCTCGAGCCAGAAACAATTCATGAAAAACCAGAGGAAAGCGCAACCAAAACCTCTCTGAACCATGTCTGGTTGGTGGTTTTAAATATCAGACAATGGAAGGATCATCCCGTAAGGATGACATCCCATATATGAAATGGAAAATAAAACATGTTCCAAACCACCAACCAGATGTTTTTTTGGAGGAGAACCATGCATAAAGCACCGTTTCCCATTCCCCCCCCCACATCCCACTTGGCGTCTTGACAAGGAACTCGTAAGGTAACATCTGTCCCCTCTCGCTGGTGAGCAGTGCTGCCTGCGTGTTGCCAGGCATTATTTTTGCTTAATGAGATGTTGTGTAGGAAACCTACATCCAATAATTCTGCCATGTGGTATCATAAATGGCTGCTAACTGTTGATCATATTGGAATCAATGTCCAGAAACATACCACAAGAAAACGCATCGATCATCGATTTACCACATCTATCCAAGATTTCCAGCTGGAATGATCCAATCACAGTTGGCCCAGTTGGCAAGTGGGGCCAGTGTCTCAGTCTATTCCACTTAATTACAATCGTTTATAACTATATTACCCTCGGCTATTTAACATAGCCATGGAAAATCACCATTTTTAATAGGTAAACCCAGGTAAACCATCTATATATAAATGGGTCATTTTCCATGGCTATGTTAAATAACCAGAGGGTACAATTTAATTCCATGGTCAACCTTTGGCAGTCCTCCATAAAATAATCTTGTGCTGGTTCTGGTTATTTGGGGGTTTCCATAAATGGGGGGTATTATCCCCAAATCATTCGTTTTAAAAAAGGTTTTTCCCATATTCATATAAACCATCCAGCTATTGGGGTACCTCCATGTATGGAAACCACCATGGATTCCATTTCAAGGCAAAAACTAAGTTGGGTTTTCCAAGGGGTTCAACTACCTATCCAGTTGCTTGGGGATTTTTCTCGGCACTTTGTGGATGCACATCGCAGTGGTTCTTCTTCTTATAACCAATGTTCAATGGATTGGTTTAAGGGAAAATCTACAGGAATCCATGGGTTTTCACCATCAAATATAGGGGTTTCCTCTAGTTTTTCCCATCATCCAATTCTGTGAAATTTGTACATGCAATAACTATGGATATAAATGGCCGATAGGGCAATTCCCAACTGGAATGCAAGGTACCCCATAGTTAGCAATTGGTCGTCTATAACTCCAATGACTTGGGTTTATGATAGATGCATCTATACTATATCAATTGGGGTTATAAACCAGCCTAAAAAAGGGGTGGCAATAGCTCGAATAAATTTCGAAGAAATAAAACACACACACATATATATATAATACTATTATATATACAATTATATATATATATGTATTGAGCTACTCATCCAAAGTTTCCCCGCTAACGCGGCACGTCCAAAAAAGGGTCTTGAAGATGAACCGGAGCGCGAAATTCGCATCAAAGGCTTGCCGTTCACCCCGTTTGTAACGGACATGCCATGTTCATCCATATCAAACCTATATAGTACTGATTTGCTGGCAGGCTCCATCCCCCCCTAGTTTTCAATACAAAACCAATGGAAATCCTGGTCTAGTACTGGAAGGGAACATCTGCAGGATGCATTTATACCCCTGCTTTCTGACCACTTCAAGAAAATCTGGTTGGTGGTATACCTACCCCTCTGAAAAATGATGAAGTTCGTCAGTTGGGATGACATTCCCAACTGAATGGAAAGTGATAAAATTCCATGGTTCCAAACCACCGACCAAATAGTAATATTGTAGTAATAACCATCAATTTATATGAAATTGCCATCAAGTACCATAAATTGATATTACTATAAGCCCCAACCATCAAAGTCTAAGTATACGCCCCATTAGTATCCCATTAGTGACTGGTTGCTGGTATACCGGTATACCTACCCCTCTGAAAAATATGAGCTCGTCAGTTGGGATTATGACATTCCCAACATATGGAAAACAAAAAATGTTCCAAACCACCAACCAGATACAATAGGGTTAATCCCCATGACATCCCCATGTTCCAATGGTTTTCCCATGGTTTTCCCAACATATGGGGAAAAAATCTTCCAAAGCACCAACCAGAAATCACATCAAAACCCATGGTGTAGGCGTTGGCTCATTGCCATCGGAGAATCATGGTGCTGAGCGACCGGTCCCCATAGTAGTCCAAGAAAAGAGGACTAGACTCTGGTAAACATACCAAAAACTATGGAAAATCACCATTTTGAGTGGTTTTTAGTGGGTAAACTATGGAACATCACCATTTTTTGATAGGTAAATCATTTAAATCCACTATTTCTATGGCCATTTATAGGTAAATCCACCATTTTTTATAGGTAAATCATCTATTTCTATGGGCCATGTTCAAGTTCGCAAACTGTCACAAATGACCGGAGAGTCACCACCTTGGAGCGACCATTAAGGGCAAATCTTACCTTTCTGGGTTGCTCCCAATGGGCTCAAAAGACAACCCTTTTGATAGCCTACATGTAGCTGAAAAAAATGAAACAAATAACGCTACAACCATGATCTGGTTGGTGGTTTTAATCATCTTGAAAAATATTAGTCAGTTGGGATGAAAAATAAAACGTGTTCCAGCCACCAACCAGTGATGGGTTACAGGCAACCTAGAAAGTCACGCCTAAGTCATGCCTACGCTTCCCCCATTGTCACCGCTGTTTCCCAAAAGTCACGCTGCATATCACTGGGTGCAATATATAAATACCATAGTTATATATCCTATCATGGTCATTATAGATACTATAATGTATCTTAGCATCTGGTACAGCAAATAACAAAAATTAGCAGACACCATCTAACCTTAAGCTATGGTTATAGTCAGGTCATCGTAGTTCATTACTTATTACTATCTGCTTTTATAACATGTGACATACAAATCCGGCTAAATCATAGTACCCTCTGGTTATTTAACATAGCCATGGAAAATGGCACATAGAGATAGATGGTTTGCCTATTAAAAATGGGTGGATTTTCCATGGCTATGTTAGTCATAACCAGATGGTAAATGGGATTTTAATATAGGATTTGAATGGGATTTCATGGGATTTAGGTCTCTGAGTTGATGCATGATTTGGTAAATTCCATGGCTTATGGTTGGACAACCATGTCCCGGTAATACGTGGCTATGTTAGTCATAGCCAGATGGTAACTATCACTCACCAGATGTAAGGCCAGCGAACTGAGGATGATTCCAGTGAGATAAACGACCTGTCACGAACTAATAAAAACCCAACACATGTTAAGCCAACGCATGTTTCAACGCATGTTGCTGGTTGGCTGGTGATGTTGATTCCATTTGTAGCAAAAAATGAAAGGTAAACCATCCCCCAAATCACAATGTTTATAGGTGGTATGTTTACCATTCCCAGTCATGGAGGTTGTTTATGGCATTGTTACCCACAATAGAACTCATAATTTCTGTTTATTGAATCTCAAGGTTAAATAAGGTTCATGGTAGATTACCCATATCCCATGGCTTAAGCTCCATTGAATATTCCAAAATATTCCAATAGATCACTACATTGCCAAACTTAGATACCTACAAAAAATGACAAATTCTTAGCTGGTAAATAGATAATCCGATGCCAAAAGACTAAAGGATTAGTTCGTACCCACCCAACTGGATCACCCTCTGGTAAACTAACATAAGTATGGAAAATCACATTTTTTTTCATGGGTAAATCCTGGTAAATCAATATTAATCCGTATGAATTCAATAGATCACTGGTTGGTGGTTTCAATCCCTCTGAAAAATATGAAAGTCGGTTGGGATGATTATTTCCAACATATGGAAAGTCATAAAATTCCATGGTTCCAAACCACCAACCAGATACAGTAGGGTTAATCCCCATGACATCCCCATTTTCCAATGGTTTTCCCATGGTTTTCCTATGGATTTATGGTGATTTCCCAGATCACTGCGTATCCAGTTGGGCTGGTCCCCCATCATCCCAACCACCTCCTTCAGTAGCAGTTGCGCATGATCCGCCCTCGCGTCCATGGCAGCACGCGCTAGCCAGGTGAGCTCCAAGGGAAGCGCCTGGCCCGACGCTGTCAGAAAGAGGGGGAGATTGAACCAAGGAAAAATGGACAATTTCACCAAGACAAATATGAAAAAATTGGGATATATGTGGGATTTTAAGATCTAACTCAGTCAGAAATTGATGATCTCGATGGAATTCTAGGCGATTTATGATAGCTAAGTTGGTGAACATACTTAGGTTGGACAGATTTAAGGCAATGATCTCACTGCGGCCTTGAATGGGATGATTTGCACTGATTTGCCCAATGATGTTTTGGGAAAATCAAGAGACAACTCCCTCTTAATTTTCCTATCACAGCCATTTGGGGTTCCTCTTTGTTCCAGTAGAACCAATCCTGTTTGAAACATGATTCCCAGTAGTACCCGGCCTGGTGAACGTTTCCAAAAAACGATGGTTAAAATCACCATTTTATAGCTGGGTAAATCAACTATTTCGACTGGGCCATGTTCAAGTTCGCAAACTGCAACAGATTACTAGAGGGTACCCTCTGGTAAACATACACAAAGCTATGGAAAAACACAATTTTCAATGGGTAAATCCACTATAAATGGCCATTTTCAATAGCTACGTTAAATTACCAGACCGGGTAGCTTCAGTCGAGGGTAGCTGTTGGATTGGCCGCCTCAGATCGGGGATTTTGTGAATCAGAATCAATGAGAATCACAGCAAATCTAAGGAGTTCATCCATAGATTTGAAACTTAGCATCACAGCTATTAGCCCATGGTGATTTATAGTTGATTTTCCCATTAAAAAATGTGATTTTCCATAGTTACGTTATGATCTCATTTATAATCATTTATAGCTTCAACTACATTGAATCACCATTAACCCACCAAATGATTATAGTCTTTAAATATAGTTGAGGTTTAAATGATTATTATAAAATGATTAGCTGCTTGGTGGTGCAATTTCACCAGCTTGAAAAATGATGGACTTCGTCAATGGGAAGGATGACATCCCATATATGAAATGGAAAATAAAAAAAATGTATGTTTGAAACCACCAACCAGAATAGCGATTTGACAGGAGTTCATCAACATCTTGGATAAGCTGCAGCCATGAAGTCATGAGAATTCACACACAGTTCGGGTTGAATTAAGAACCAATCAAAATCAGGCGTTAGACAAGAAACATGTGAATACGGGTATGTACCCACCAGGGCCGACAAAATATAGTCAACAGAAAACTGTTCACTATCCATTTTTTGGGCTATCCATGCCATAGACGGCCTGAGATATCCTGTTGCCCGTGTGTGAGTTGGGCGCTGGGATATGCACCCTTCCATGTTGTAAAATTTATAGTGGATTTTCCCATGAAAAATTATGATTTTCCATAGCTATGTTAGTTTACCAGAGGGTATGATGTGCACAGTAGTGGAATGTTGGGCTGTTACACGGGCCACCTTTGACTAAGACTAAAGCATACACAAAGCCACAATTTCGCGGAAAGACACACGTTGCCAATCTTATGCCAAGACCAACACACCAAAAAAACTAGCTAGTTGATTTTCATTTTTTGCCACAAGAAGGAAAACACCGGTCACGAACTTGCCATGACAGAAAATTGAGGTTCAAGAATTGCGGTTGAATTTGTCACGACCAAACTTCGGCACCCTGTGTTTCTTATTTTAAGCTGTTTCTACACGTTCCCATTGATAGCAACAAAGTTGCAATACCAAACTACCCATCCAAGGTTGACTCTAATATCCCGTTTTCTTCTGGACATATCACCATGTTTGTTGATATTGATGATCTACAGCCTTTTTGATGATTAATTCCAGTTGGCTCAGATGAAGTCAAGTCATGTCTGCCTCTAAAATGATTTGAACATACCTCTGAATCCACTCCAACGCCAAAATCAGCCATTGAAAACACCCCTATCCCATCTCGCTATACGAGTTGGTTGATAGGTGCCCCTACGGTGACAGTAATCCCCCCAACCCAGGTAGTCTAACTCCCTGTAATGACCAATCAACAAGGCTACAAAGTGGGTCCTCCTAGATGGCTAAGTTGGTTTACAACTCCAACAACTGTAACTATGGTTTATGGATGTTCATGGTACTTATACCTATAGCATTCATAAAATATACAGATCAATTTTTACAACAGTTTACCACTGGGAGGCCACGCATTCTATGTTTCAATGGCAATCCGGACACAAATGCCCTCTGGTAATTTAACATAGCTATTGAAAATGGCGATTTATAGTGGATTTACCCATTCAAAAAGGTGATTTTCATTGATTTTCCATAGCTTTTTGTATGTTTACCAGGCCGGGTACCCCGGCACCTCTTGCAGTGAGATCCGGGCCACAGCCACCACTTCGGACATGTGCCGCGAGTCCAGAAAGCGTGCGTGGCAATAGGCCGCACAGATCTTCGGAGCCGGCTGGGCGAGTGATTTTTTTCAGGGATACAAAATGGTTAGTGGTTCATGGTTAATAAATCCATAGGAAAACCATAGGAAAACCATAGGAAAATGGTGATTTAATGGTGGACTTAAATTGTTAACGGTTAATAAATCTATAGGAATACCATAGGAAAACCATAGGAAAATGGTGATTTAATGGTGGACTTTAATTGTTAACGGTTAATAAATCTATAGGAAAACCATAGGAAAACCATAGGAAAATGGTGATTTAATGGTGGATTTTAATTGTTAACGGTTAATAAATCTATAGGAAAACCATAGGAAAACCATAGGAAAATGGTGATTTAATGGTGATTAATCCATGATTTTCATGGTGATTTAGTCAATGGATTGGTTTGTTGGGGAAAATCTTAACCGGAAACCATGGTTTGTACCATCAAATATAGGGCTTTCCGGTTAAAATTTTCCCATCATCCAATTCTATGAGTTAGTGGTTAATGGTTAACAAATCCATAGGAAATCCATAGGAAAACCATAAGAAAATGGTGATTTAATGGTGGACTTTAATTGTTAATGGTTAATAAATCCATAGGAAAAACATAGGAAAACCAAAAAGGAAAATGGTGATTAATCCATAATTACCCTCTGGCAAACTAACAGTTTGCGAACTGGAAAATGGTGATTTATAGTTGATTTTCCCATTCAAAATGGTGATTTTCCATAGTTACGTTTTGATATCATTTATAATCATTTATAGTTTCAACCACATTGAATCACCATTAACCCACCAAATGATTATAGTTTTTTTTAAATATAGTTGAGGTTAAAATGATTGCTATAAAATGATTATCTGCTTGGTGGTGCAATAACCATCTTGAAAAATATGAGTTTGTCAATGGGAAGGATTATCCCATATATGAAATGGAAAATAAAATTCATGTTTGAAACCACCAACCAGTATAATTTTTGCAGGAATCTACAATGTGCCAGTGTACTATATCACGTTTTTGGATTCTAAGTTTGTTTGAAGTAGTGAAACTGCTGGGTTTATGGTATTATATCGAGCTTTTTGATGGAAACTACCCTACTTGGACATCCCAGGTAGTGATAATCATGGCACAAGCCACTTATTTTATGTGATATCCCGCACTTTATTATAGGTATGGAAAACAACAAGCCTTGTAAACTCCCAGGAACATGATCTATGAATATCTATGAATATCTATGAATCCACTGGTAATTTAACATAGCTATTGAAAACGGCCCATAGAAATAGTTGATTTACCTATTAAATTAAAGATTGTGATTTTCCAGTTCGCTATGTAAACGTTTACCAAAGGGTAATATCCTATACTAATATCCCATTATGGCGTTGGGTGGATCCCATACATGAAAATTACGATGAAGACCCAATGGTTGCCCTCTGGTAAACATACAAAAAACTATGGACAACCACCATGGAAAGAATGGGTAAACCAACGAACTAAATGACAATGTTCAATAGCAAACTGCTAGTTTACCAAACTCATATCCTGGTTGGTGGTTTCAACCCCTCTGAAAAATATGAGTTCGTCAGTTGGGATTATGACATTCCCAACTGAACATTATATATATATAAATGCATATCCCATGACTTTATAATTACTAGAATATTATATATATATATATGTAGAATAGAATGTTATATATATATGTGTGTGTGCCCTCCTGGTAAACTAACATAACTATGGAAAATCACCATTGTTCATGGGAAAATCTACTATAAATTGCAATTTACAATAGCAAACTGTTAGTTTACCGGATGATAATAATTTCCACATTGCCCTCCATAAAGCTTTAACCCACCAGCCAGCTAAGAGGTGGTATCTCCTACTTATTATATATATATGTAATAAAAATAAATGTATTATATGGTTGGTTGGTTGAACGACTCACAGCAGTAGCCGTGGTCCACCGGCACAACCTCCACCAGCAGATCTCAGGGTCAGCTCCGGAAACGTCATAGCTGCCCTCTCCGCAAGCTTCTGGTGGCCTTCTAGGGCAGAAACAGGAACAAGAGAGGAAGGACGTAAAACAAAAGAATACCCCAAACAATCCGAAAGAGCCACTAACAGTAACACTAACGAGTTAAAATCTCCAACCGCGACCGGGTACCCTTTTAGCCAAGCACAAGTCAAGCCCTGCACTGCAATCACGGGCAACGCCGTGCCACTTTAGGCAACGTGAGATTCCCAGCCAGCCCTCAACCAACTTCTTCAAAAGGACAGGCCACTTTCCGACACCTTGCCTACAAAGGGGAGCACGTGGTAGCAAACCCGCCACTTCAGCAACACATAACACCACTTAGAAAGAGCCAGGACGCCAGCACCAGCAAGACTCAGGGACAGCATCTCAGGCAGCATATCCATGACACGCAACTACGAAACCTGCAGCAATGCCTGAACCAAGGCAAACTGACGCCAACCACCTACCCAGCGAGCAAACACGGGGCCACCACAGGCGAGCAAACGCCACCACCAACCAACCACGCCAAAACCAACGGCGAACAAACGCCAGCCACCACCACGCCAGCGAACAAACGCTGGCCTCACACCAAAGGCGAGAAAAACGCCGACCACCAACCAACCACACCAAAACCAAAGGCGAACAAACACCAACCACCACCACGCCAGCGAACAAACGCTGGCCATACACCAAAGGCGAGCAAACGCCGACCACCACCACCACCACCGCCAGCACGGTCACCACCGCCAGGTGACCCCACACAATTGAGGACAAAACAAGAACAACAATTAAAAGAGGTCAGGAGGGCCGACCAAACCAAGCACAAGGGAAGGCCAGACACCAGGCAATGCCAGGCAAGGGAAGCAGGAAGGAGACCACAGAGAACACAGACAGCCAAAGAAGAAGAAAGCCAAGAAGAGGAAGAAA